>Ga0209107_10001296_pt1 | contig 13969 bp, 17 predicted proteins | sample LakErihyJuly2011_2_FD_187460 | JGI IMG/M metagenome (GOLD analysis project Ga0209107, IMG submission 187460) | Freshwater microbial communities from dead zone in Lake Erie, Canada - CCB hypolimnion July 2011 (SPAdes) (version 2) | ecosystem: Environmental > Aquatic > Freshwater > Lentic >... | reverse complement strand
GCAGCAGCCTATCATTGTAGACAGCAGTGCCTGCAAAGGACAATGCGGCGACTGCCCGCCGTGCCCGCGCCCTCGCTGCCCCGATGTGAAGTGCCCTGCGCCGACTGTGTGCCCTAAGTGCCCGCCCTGCGAGCGCCAGGCCTGCCCTGAGCCGAAGATGAAGTGCAAGGTTGAGGATACGACGCCGTCGCGTGTCCGCCCCTTCCTTGCGCCTCTCTCAGGTTCATTCGGTAGTTTCTAATGTCGTGACTTAAAGTTAAGGAAGCAATGCCTTCCTTAACTTTAATGTCCTACGACTAAATTGCTCTCGCCAATAAACGTGTCTACCAGTAGAAGATGGACACCCGATTTTGGGGGCCCTCAGGTTGGAGATTATTACATCTTATAACGTTTGCGTATGAACCTGAACGTGATAAGAAGAATGTGTGTAAGTTTTTGCATATGCTACCCTACGTGCTTCCTTGTAAGTTTTGCCGAGCCTCTCTCAGCGAATATATACTAGAGGACCCGATAGACGATGCATGCGCCTCACCAGAGAAGCTTCAGCGATGGCTCTGGCGAATTCACAATAAAGTGACCGCGAAGCTTCGTGCTGCTCACCTCACACGAGCTGAGGACCCGCCGTTTAGCGCAGTAGCGAAGATGTATAAGGAGAAGCTGGACCAAGGATGCAGTCGCACTGTCTTTGATGGGTGGGAGTTTCTTTTCTCGGTCGCTGAGAATCATCCACTCTCCAGATCTGGGCGATCCAGCGTTCCGCTCCCTGGAGCCCCTCCAGCTGAGCAGCTCGACACGCCACTTCTGCGAAATCGCTGGAATGTGATGGGGCCCGATGAGCGTATGGAGTTCTACCTGGACTTCTGGGAGGCGCTGCCCCATGTCCTCCCCTTCCCCGAATGGAGACGTGGCTGGTTGCAGTATACAAGAGGGCAGTGGGATTCGCGCAAGGATGCGCTGGCGACACTCTGGAAAATCCGGTCTTCGCTGGAGAAGGAGCTGGACCTTCTGAATCGGACGGACTTTTCTTCTCTCTGCAAGGTTCTACAGAATGTGCGGAGTGGCTGCTCCGTGTCCAGTCGTTCTAAGACATGTAGGAGAAAACGTTAATGTCGTCTGAACAAACAAAAAGAAGAGACAACAGTAGTGTATGCCTGAAAGCAAAGCACCTCTGGACGTCTTCCAACCTGGTCTCATTCGTGGAGCGGCAAGCCTGGCATTCGCCCCGCACAAGCGCTATTTCTATGTAGAGCATCCTGAAGAAGGCTGGCGGGTCTATCTTCGCGCTGGAACCTTCATTCACGAAATGGGCAAGCCCTTTGATGCGGCGCGCTTTCTTGTTGTAAAGACAACAGGCGCGGATCCGAAGGGGAAGAGCTGGGAACCACCCAAGGGACAGATGGAAGGGAAGGACACAAATCCTAGAAAGGATATCTACCACAATCTTCTTGAGAATGTTCACCGCGAGGTTGAGGAAGAGGCGAAGATTAAGAATCTACGGTCTCTTCACCACACAGGCATTGTGTATCAAAACAGAGAAAAGGACTATCCTCCGAACACCTATTTCCAGTATCACATCTTCCAGGCGTTCATCGCGCCAGCCGAGCTTGAGAAGGCACACGAGGAGTTTGCCTGGATCGCCGAGCACCCTCTCGCCTTTGCCCGTTTCAAGAAGGATAAGCGGGAGAAGGATGCGCTGACATGGTATAATGGTAGGGAGACACGCATGATGGGTCGCTGGTCGCCCTCCATCGTCAAGATGTATATGGAAAGATTTAACCGCTCTTAATAGGATGGTAGCAAGAAAGACACGCAGACGGAAGCAAAAAGGTGGACATCGTCGTGTGAAAGTAACACTCGACGACGTCGTAAAAGAGGGTAGACTTTACGGTATAGACAAAGAGACAGGGAACTACGTAGTTGCTTTGGGCAATAAATTAGTGACTGTAGAGCCGGCCGCTGTAGAGTTTCTCAATGCGAGCGCAAAGGGTGCTCTCAACAAGACGTGTGCAACGTGTGGGCTGAATCCACAACGTCTAACGGAGAAGGCTCTTCTTGAGAGAAGTATGAACTTGGCGAAAGCACGGTCTGGCCTCCATGTGCCTCAAGGCGCTTTCACTATAAAGCCACTCGAAACACCTATCTTGACATATGGGCTTGCAACCTGTACAGGTGTCAGCATGGTCATTGGAACGAAGCGCTTTCTTGCGCATATTGATGCTGAGACAGATGTGATGCCTATGATTCTCGCAATTGTAGAGACAATCAAGGCGGAAAAGGTGAGACCGACCGACGTGAAAGTCTGGATAGGCCTCGGCGGCTCTTCAAATAATGCAGACTCCTTACTGAAAAATTCGCCATCCTTTTATTCATTTCAGAATGTGCAGCGTATTTTGAGTGTTTTACATATTGAGTCTGTCACTTTGGAGGATACTTGTTTTGCGGAGGTTGTTGGTCTTTAGTAGCAGGGGCCATTGGAGCAGTTCTCACACCAGCTCTCCAACGGAGGCATGTTACCCTCCAGTGGGGGCATGTCACCCTCCAGCGGAGGCATCTCGTCATCATCGTCATCCATCTTCACAAACGACGTCTTCAGCGTAAACTGAATCATACTCTGAAGACGCTGGCGCAGACTCTCATAGCCAAGATCTGCCACACTCAGCATGATACAGGGGAAGGCAGGGAAGTTCACCTGCACCGAGACAAACGGATCCGTGTCATAGGACATTACGTGGAAGAGTGAGATGAAGTAGTGGCAGAGCTGGTCATCCGTCATACGAATCTCGTGCTTGCTCTTGGCCTCGGAATCCTGGTAGCGAAGCTGAACAACGCCCTCAACGCCAGTAGAACGAATCAGAATCTTGTCATCGCGCTTGCTATTCTTGGTGTCGCGGACCAGCACAATGCTAACGCTCTTGTGAGTCTTAGAGAAAGAAGACATCTGGTATATGGTAGTATCTACCTCCTCCTGGAGCCGGTGGAGCCGTCAATTTTTGGACGCGGTGTCAAATCACCTCCACCTTCGCGGCAATCACAGGCGTGCTCAAATAGCGCTCCAGCTGTTTCTTGCCCTCTGCCTTATAGTCAAAGTCGCACCCATGTTCTGTCTCATATCGGTGCTTGCTGCAGAAATACTTCTCACACTTACAGCGAATACTTGTAAGTGTGAGCTTTACACGGCACTGAGGATGCTGGCAGCGACTGGGCATCTGCGGCTTTGAGTCTGCCATCTTTCCTGGATTTTAGGAGTGTGGGGTCCTAGCATCAATTTTCACACCGTAAAAAGAGCGGGGTTCTTCTCTACGCGCTCTTTCAGGTCCTGAACTGCGTCGCGATACGTAATTTCGCAACTGGAGTAATAATCAACAAGAAGGTCGCGTGCCTCCGCAGCAATAGCCTCAATTGCGGCCATGCCCCCCGTTTCTACAGCTGGGTGGAGTAGTATAGGCTTGGTGGGAGTTATCACGAAAAGCTTCTTCAGTATATTCATTACCTTTTCCGTGTGCTTGAGCTGCTTAGAAAGAAGGGTGGCCGCAGATGAGCGCAGACTGCTAATTGCGTCTTGATCGGTCAAAGTGTATGCTCCACTTTTTCTGCTGCAGAGGGGGTTCTGAATGTTTGTTATCGTTGTCATACCTTCGGTGCTATTTGTTGCAGTCGTCTCCTCCTGGTAGACGGCGCGCATCATCTTTACAAACTCCCTGTATTTGGGGAGCGTTTGTTGGGAGATTATTGGTGTCGCCTTATCCAGAGTATCATAAAAGAGTAAATACAAGCTCATAATCGAGGCCGAGGTTGTAATGGCCTCCTTAGGCTTGGGGAGGCTCCCCTTTCCAAGAAGTGTGAAGCTTGTATCACAGATTTGTGTGCGAGCCGCGCTACCGTCGCGACTATAGAAAATGGATTCGGGCGATAAAAGCTGGAGAGCGCGCGCAACACAATATGCCTTTGGAGGAGTTTTGAGAGCGTCCAAGATTCCAGTTACTTGGAAATCGGAACTAATCTCTTTGGACACTTTATTAAGATTTGAGCGCCGCGTAATTCGTCTATCATTTGTGTTTTTACTCTCTCCAACTGCGTCCTGTATTTTATACATGAGATAATCTGGAATCTTTTTATTGTTCCACGAATAATGAGAACCATCATAACTAAGAGTATCGGTGCTTACAGTTTCATACTCGCGCGGCGACGTTATACCAACTGTAATTTGAAGAGTTGGCGACCCATCCTTCTTCTCAAATGTAAAGTATCCCTCTATGTCTATGGGTTTAGAGGGCTTATTGCCATTCTTTGTGGGTTTGGTGTAGCTGTATGTAAATTTAGGATTTATAGTCTCCTTTGGTGTTAAGCTATTTGCATATAAATAAAGAGTTCTGTATTTATCAAAATAATAATAACCCATCTGGCGGTCAATTGAAATATACTGGTTCAATACTTCATACTGTGTGTTTCTACCAACATAAAACCGCTCATACTCTACGACCGCCGGTAAATTGGGAATCGCACCACCGACCTGTCCCGTTCTAAGAAAAGGTATACTTCTAATACTCTCCTCTCGGATGCGCCCCTTTAGAGATGGATCCCGTTTACCTATCTCATTCAGCGTGCGGTTATCTTGTGGAATCTCCATATCTATGATGGTAAGGGAGAGTGCCGAAAAAATATGAAGAATACGTATAAAAAAGCGCGAGAGTCTCAGACAATTCTCCTTGTGCTTTTCGCCCGTCTTGCCTGAAAGTTTTTTGAGAGTATACAGATCCTGGAAATAGAGGGTGCCGTCTTTTGTCTGTGCGGGGGACATCTGAATTTTCTTAAAAAAGCTGTCTAGCGATTCGGCAGTAAACACCGCATAATCGTCGCACCGCTTATCGGATGCCAGCGCATACATATCTAGAAGGTCGGATTCAGACAGCATGAATTGTAGAATACCATTCAGAATAATTTTTGTTTTGTTTGTTTCTGATGTTAGGGTTTCCCTAGAGGGCAAGGAACTACCTGCTCCCATTCTATTATACTTTGATAAATTCTTTCAGTATATCGGCCGCCGCCTCTAATTTGCGCAAGCACTTGACGAGAGTGCCTTCGCTGACGCCACAGACACTGGCAATCCGCTCATTCGTAATCTCGGCGTGGCCGGCCCTAGGGAGCACGAAGGCGAGAACACCCGCTGCCAGGCTCGGCGGCATATTCTCTTGGCACAACTCGCGGTCCTCTGCGACCGTCGCGATTTCCTTTGCCGTGGACTGGATTTTCAAGAAGGCGATACGGGATACTGGCAAACGGCTGAGAGGATGTGCGATATAGTCAGCGGCGCGAGTGCTGGAGAGGCTGGCAGGGACCGCCGCCTCGCCGAGGAGACCGCGTTGATTCGCCATGCTGAGAACCTCCTGGAAATACTTGAACGACTTTGTGAACTGGGTGCTGCTGAGATGAAACATCTCCGCAATCTCAACCGGCTTTCTCGGCTGCCCAACCATTTTGAGCGCGGAGTAGATACAGCTGGCCACAACGCTCGTTCGGGACATGCCGCGCCTGTCGCAATGCTCTACCAGACGAATATACAGCTCCTTCGCCCTGTCTATCGTCCGCCCATCCATTCCGTGATTTGTGGCGACCAGTGAGAGCTGCTCGAACACCTGAAGAAGCGCGCGCTCCCTGTAGGGGAGGAGATTCCAGGTATGGTAGCGGCGGACCCTGGCCATTGCGATCCGATTGGACGCATTTCCTCCTGTCGCCTTTGAGAGAATCATTGTGCCGAGTGTGGAGCTTGGGAAGCGCGTATCCGTAGGTGCGCCTACACGGCACGGGTCATTCGAGCTGCGATCCTCTGCGCCAAAGAAGCGGAATTCGGCGCCCATATCGAGCGGGGCCTCAAGAACTTCGCCGCACCCCTTGCAGACGGAAATCTCTTCGTGCTCTATCTCCACACTCTTGCAGCGAGGACACGCCTCCTCTTCGGCTAGCGGCTTATCTGGGGAAAACCATTTGTCAAATTCGGGATCACGTGTACTCGCTTTTGCCATACCTGGGAAGAGCGCGTTCATTGTTGCGTGCCGATTTAAGTAGAAGACGTAATTCAAATTTAGAGATTAAATGTTGCCTGGAGAAACTTAACCAGAGCCGCCGTCTTCTTGACAGAGACAAGCTTTCGCAATTGTCCTAAGACCCACATATTAAATTCATAGGTGGCCCTATCAGACTTCTCAGACCAGTGTGTGTGAATGGAGAGAAGGGGCAATTTGTTCACGGCAATTCCAGAAGTGGATTCGCTGCGATGAATGCCCCAGTCCGCCTGGAGAGTTAGTGGCGACTGGTCGCCCTGCCAGAGGCGCCACCAGCCATAATTCACCTGGATTGGAAATTGATAGAGCTTGTAGTCTATTGCCAGATGCTCTAGGCATGCCTGCTCAAAGAAACGGCTGGTGGCGCAGAGTTCGCGCCATTTGACTGCAACTGCTGGTTCACGGAACCACAGGAATCCGGCATTGTAAATACCGAAGCGGTCCGTGTCCGACTTACGAATCATATGCGGACTGAGAGCGAGCTCTGTGCCGTCGGGAATCTCGGGGAGAGGGCCGAGATGGCAGATATCCGCGTCGCAGAAGAGAACACCTGTCTTATCCGAGAGGCGGAGTGCCCACTCCATTAGCCCAGTCTTCTCTTCAGTAAACTCCGCAAACATCGACTTGCCCCGTATATCTCTGCTGGATTCCATTGCGCGCCGATTCATGCCAGTATACGCATTGAGAGCGTCCTCTTTGACAACGACAGTGCCACTATACTTGATTGCGGCAATCGCGGGAGCAGACGCGGTGTCGGAGAAGATATAGACGGTGGGCGGCTTTGCATTCCAGAGTTGGAGGGTGAAGAGTAATACTTTGAGATCATCTATAGCAAATTCATTTACCAGTGTTGCTATAGACGTAATTTTCATTCTACTATATCTAGGCTTTTAGTCTTTAGACAAGTGTCTGTTTTTCAAACAAATGCCTTATACGTGTAAAGCGCAGCGATAGCGGCCGCAAACTGCGCACCCATGTAGCCGATATACTCCATATTGCTGAGGCTGCCCTTGAGGTAGAAGGCGAGACTGACCGCGGGATTCACGTGGCCACCGCTCGTCTTGCTCAGAAGCCAGATGACGAGAGCGAGCACGCCGCCGATTACGAGCGGGTTGCCTACAACGAGGATGCTCATGAGGAAGAGGAAGGTGCCGAGAAACTCGCCGATGAGGGGAAGAACGTCTCTCATATCTACCTTGACGTTCTAAAATTTGAAGGACGAAACTCCCCACCCTCATTTAAGAAGAGATGGCACTTCGTCGTATCAATAAAGAAATCGCGGATCTGAGGGATGACCCGCCCACGAGTTGTAGCGCGGGACCTGTAGGAAACGACCTCTACCAGTGGGAGGCGGTGATTATGGGTCCGGAGGACAGTCCTTACACGGGTGGTATCTTCAAGCTCCGTATCCAGTTCCCGGTGGATTACCCGTTCAAGCCGCCTCATATTCAGTTTGTCACCAAAATCTTTCACCCCAACATTAATTCGGCAGGCATGATTTGTCTGGATATTCTGAAGACACAGTGGTCACCTGCTCTTACCGTCAGCAAGGTTCTTCTGAGTATTTGTAGTCTGCTTACAGACCCAAATCCGAAAGACCCTCTCGCTCCTGATGTTGCCCGTATGTATCTTGAACAGAGAGAGGAGTATGAGGCGGAGGCTCGGCGCATGACCATGCTTCACGCGACCCTGTCATAAAAAACACTTCACATATAGAATGCTCTTTCAGGGAATAGTGTCTCTTTTAGGAATAGTCGGCATAGCTTTTTTACTTCTGATTATTGCAGCACAGGCTAATGAGAGGGTTATTAGACCGCGTCTCAACGTAAAGGAGCCCTTCGCCGACGCGCCTCCTATTACAGGAATGGTGGAAGGAGGGCTTTCAGGTAGTGATGCTGACCTCCAGAACCAGCGCCAGCCCTACCATCTTATGCGTGGGGCGCTGCCCGATGCCGAAAAAGACGCGCTCGGCACACTAACAGCCCAGACATGCTACGAGGGCGATTTCCAGACGCGGTTCCAGCCCGTCCAGAACTACCTCCAGCGCACGAACAACTATAAGCGCGGGACGCCTGACAGCTGCTCGTCGCCCATGACGCAGTTTGTGACGTCTTTTTACAAGGCGCAGATTGTTGCTTAAGTCGCATAGGGTGGTGAGAGAGCCTCGGGCGGTGGGAGAGCCTCAGGCGGGGAGTCCTGTATCAGGCACGCCTTCGCCTTCGGCGTGAAGGGCGCCGGCACCTTGAACGAACCTGCCCGCGCCCTAGCAACATCCTTCCAGAACTTCTCGCGCATACCACTCGTCTCCGCAAACCACATCGGGTCCCTCTGAAGAGTCACCGTGTGAAAGCTCGCAAGAGCCCAAGGAATTGTCTCATGAAGAGACCAGCCCTCGGCCTCTTTAGTTGCACGCTCCTCCTCCGTATAGGCATATACATACTCCATCTGCCGGTTCATCAGCCACATGACACCCTCTTCAATCGGGTCAACCGGCGCATATTTCATCTTCTTGGGATGCGCGGAGTCTAGGCGGACCTCCAGATACTCGCACTCGTCGATATCCGTCACCTCCATCTGAATCTGCATCTGACACCAGTAGTCAAAGGGAATCGCACCACCAATCTCTCGCGTAATTGGGCACTTGATTTCAATGAGCCGACCCGTCCGTTCACCACCCTCCAAGAGGAGTCCATCAGGGCTCGCGGCCAGGTGCGTGTCCGTCGGATGCGTGATACGCCCCGAATCCACAATCTTGACCGACCACCGCCGCTGGAAGATCTGCTTGACAACCGGCTCAAAGCGGATGCCCCAATCAAACGGCGACATCTCTCCCGTCGGGCAAGCCAGTCGGTTCGTGGAACGCGGAAGAGGTGGAATGGCCTTCGCAATGACAAGATTCGCATACTGGCGCTCGGACGAATACAATGACGAGAACTCACTGGCACTCAGCAGTGTGGATGCTTGCGCATACCACTCGGGCGTCCTCTGGGGAATTTGAGGCCGCTCTAACAGAAGACGCACATGCTCCGTCTTCTGTGCCTCGGTTAGCGACCGCCACCGCTTATTTGTTGCCGTCTCTAGGAAAGTGGTCAGACCCTGGATAATAATATCGCACGTCTTCTCCTCGCCCTCTGTAAACGGGGCTTCAAAGAAGTCATCCTTCCACTGACCTTGAAGAGTGGGATGCGTGCTCATTGCTGGCGACTCCTGGATATAGTTTGCAGCGGGTAAAAACATGTTCTGATATTTTCTGAACATGTTTTTACGTCAAGTTTAGGGTCCTAGTTAGACTCCGTGGCCGAACTTAAGGCGGCCTCGGGAATAGGCATAGGCGCGGGGGCAGCGGGCACCTTCTTCCTGAATGTCACCGCATTCCTCTTCTCCACAATCTGGAAGAGGACGCCGCCCTCGGCGTTCTGGTGCATGACAAGATACTTAATCTCCGTTATCTTCTCCGTCTCCATATCGTAGATAACTGCCGTCTTAGAATTCAGTGTCTTCTTATCAAGCGCCTTCATAAGAAGAGCGAAGAGCGCGTCAGTCTCCGCCTGCTTGAGCTGGCGCTTCTCCATCATATCCTGGCAGAACTGGCGAATGCGATTGATGCGCAGACCCCTCTCCAGACGATGCCAGGGCTTCTTATATGCGGTGGTTGCCTCAGAATCAAGAAGACGCTGGAGATTCTCATTCACCGCATAATCAACGCGCACCTTTGACCCACTCAAGTCAGATGCCGCGGACCGACGAAGAGTCTTGTTTCTGGTGGGGAACGGGTTACTGTTCATCATATATAGATTACGTGCTATTCCTTAAAACGGGCGCCAGAAGTTTCTCGATGGGGCGGCCCGAAAGGGGCGGGAACCGGCTATTTACATTCCAGGGATCGCTCTTGCTGGTCCCTATCAAAACATAGGTGCGCCAGACCTCCTTGTCTTGTGTTCCTGGCTCATTGAAACAATAGAACGTATTCGCCTCCACGTTAACATCTAAATACATCATGTCTGACTCGGTGAATTGGCGATTCACCTTAATATCATTTTCATGGCAGAATTCCATGGGATTCTCTACTGACAAAAGATGTGTTCCACCCTTCCCCAGAAAGACCTGCACTTTGTGTATTGGTAGATTCGATGCAGAGGTGGTCTGCGTATATATAAATGGTAGTATAAACATACTCCTATTTAGATATGAACGAGCCGTTTCTTTACGCTGGTTTGGGTGCACCGGTCCGTATCCCGCCGCCATCTATGCAAATACGCACACGAAAGGAGGCCTCTACTAAAGATACGGTCAATGCTCGCTTCTTTGAAAAGTGGCAGACAGATGCGCCGCATCTTACGAGCGACCGAGCCGATTTGAGTGGGGCGAAGGTGCTGATGGATATGAATCCTATCAGTTCACGAAATGCGACGCTGGATTATCGGCAGAGCCAGCCGTTTGTAGCGAATGGGCCCCAGCTTGGAATGAATCCGTATTTTGACAGATATGATCCTGTGGCGGACCCGAGGAATGCGGTTCGTGAACTGCGAAACGCAGTCTATGAAGATAAGTCTGGTGAGAGGGGTGTGATTGAGACCCGGCGTATTCTGGAGCGGGGATTCACGTCGCGATGGTTGCCGGAGGGGTTTGTCCAGGCTAATAATATGGACAGTCTGCTTTCTTATGAAATTCTGCGGCCGAAGACGGATGATATTACGAAGAGTTATAGATAGCCGGTTCAATCAAAACGCACCTCCACCGCCATATCGTGCTTCTGCATAATCTTCGCAGTGGAGACCTCCTTGTTCGCCACGCGGCGGCGGGTCGAGCTCTTTGTGCTGGTAGTCAGAACGCTCACCGTGCTCGTCGTTGTGGAGGCAGTCGTAGGCGGCGACTTCTTCTCCTTCTGGATGTCCTTCATGAAGACATTCATCTCGCGCTCAATCTCTGGGGTGTGGTGGCGAATGTATTCCAGAATGCCCTTCTCGACTGCCCAGCGGAAGAAATTCAGCTTCCCAACCGTTGTCAGAAAGGATTCGCGGGTGCCAATCTGGAACATGATTCGCTCTCGGCGACAGAAGGGGTCAAATAACTTTTTACTATAAGCCTTTAACTGACTCTTATAGTTTAAATACACGAGAAACTCCTGCTGGTTGAGAATATACGAGGTGCTGTGCGTCTTCGCATAATTCGTTACAAACCAGTCAATTAAACGCAGACTGATCGCGGAGGTGCCCTGGAGTATCTGTAGAATCTCGTCAATGTCCTCTCTGTCGTTATAAAATCGCTGGAGGCTGGCCACAATCAGCTCCTGCTTACAATGTATCTTACGGCGACGAGTTTGTAGCTCGGGCTCTTCAGTCATAAGATTCTAGATGTGAACGGCCATTATTTTTAAGCGGTCCTGAGCGCAGCGGCCCTGAGCGCAGGATTTTTTAACTTAGGAAAAGATGTTCTTATACTTCAGATGAGTAGCCCACCCCCAGGATATAACCCAGACGCAAGTCAGCTTCATGGGGGAACTGACGCACCTATTGCGAAAGTGATGGGTGGAGGTGGCGGTGCCCCTGACGGATATAATGAATCACAGAGCCTTCTTCAAGGGGGGACAGATGTGCCGATTGTGAAGATGACGGGCGGCGCTGGTACCACTAAAGAAGCTGCTGCCGTTGCGGCAGAAGCTGCGGCCGACAAAGCAGAGGCCGATGCCGACAAAGCAGAAGCGGTTGCGAAAAAGGCCGAAGCAAATAGTGCCACAGCAATAATGGAATCGGCCGGCAGGGAAGGCAATGTGCTTATGCTTAAGGCTAAGAATGATGATGAGAAGGCGGCAAAAGCGAAGGCGGTAGCCGCAAGGGCAGCAGCAGTAGCCGCAAGGGCAGCAGCTGTAAAGGCTAGGGCTCTAGCCGACTCCACTAAAGCACCTGTAGAGAAGGGTGTCAGATTCGCGCCAGGCACGAATCCACAAAATGGCCCAGGTTCGCTTGAAAAGTTCAAAAAGGAACTAACCGTAAGCACTATACAAGCCGAAGTCTACGAGCCCAGCTTTTCACAAGAAGATACCACCGAAATTCGCGAGTTTATCAGAAGCTTCTCGCTGAAAAATCCTGGAATTATGGAGAGATATCTTGAGCTTATGAGATCATTCAGGGAGCGGGCGACCAAAAAATGGTTTATGTATTCTAGTAGATTAAAGCCTCAGACCCCCTCATTTCCAACTGTCGCCGCGCCTACACTACCTGTTCACAAACTTGTAGAGGTACTTCCGCTGACCACCGCTAATATTATCATAATTCCGCCGATAAAGGGAGACTATGAGAAGTTTCTTCGCAGCGTTGAGTTCCTCTATGCGAATAGCGTAATAAATGAAAATGATATTGTTGATGAAAATGCTGTCATCGTATTCATGTCGCCGCTTTTTGGTAAGGATGTGGATGCACAGCGCCTACTCTATTCATTCTTGTCTCTTCAAGAAAAGAACATCGCATCCGTCTTTGCTCTTCAGGGAGATGATGCAGATTCGAGAGAGGTTGGGCCGCAGTTTTACGAAAGGATTGTTAATACCGATACTATCTTTTTGAATTATCTCAATCCATCTTACCTTCTTTTACCGAGGAAGGTTGGAGGCTACGATGGTATTCTCTTCACATCTGATGTCGGTGTAGACCCCAAGTTTCCTAAGATAAAAAACAAGACATACACGCCTGTATCTGAGCTTTTAAAAACGAAGAGTGCGTTTTCATTCAATGCGAATACTCAGTCAGATGAGACTTTCAAAAACTATCTGACATTTGCCTCTGGGAATGGGTCCACGGATCTGCCGGCCACAAAGGCGGATATCGAAATCTGTGGAAATCTGAAGACGGTTTTTGACATGAAAGATATGAATCCGTTTCAGATTTCAGACGTAGATGATATTTACGTGTTGCGGTTTGAAAATGATAGGCGCCCTCTGCTCTGCGCAAATCTCATGTATACTGATGAGAAGTTTGAAAGTGGTGAATTAGATCCTGCGTTTCATATTGCGACCACAATTGAGGTCTATGTAGACGGACAGAAATGGACGTTCCGCGATCCACGGCAGAGCGAATATACGCCCGTGCTGGATAAAATAGCAAAGGGCCCGGATGCGATAACCTCTAGAAATCTTGTCATGCAGAACTGGGAGCGGGGTATATACTCTGCAAGCGAAGCAGGGTTTCTTAATCACGTGAATCTGTCTCCGCGCATTCTGAGTGAAACATTTGGCTCGGATGTGTGGAAGAAGATGGTCGCGAAATTTTTGAATAATCTTGTGACATCAAACTGCTTTGAAGATACTGATATTTTATCCAGAGGACAGTGTGAAGATACGCGTATCTTCTTAAATGAAGTATTTAACCGTCTTTTCATGATGGATTCGGTTAAGGAAGGAGAGCTGGTTGTTCCGCCACTGAAATTCCCGCCGCTACCGCGTGGACAGGGGGTGACTCCCATCGCATGGCCGACTGAGTTAGAATACATAGAGACGGGTGAGTATGAAGCTCCTGAAGAGTTTGAATCCATAAGTCCTACAAATGACGGCACGGAGAATACAAAACACATCGATGTGATTGTTATTCATAGAAAATCATCTCAGCGTAAATATGGGCGTCTCCGGATAAGGCTCCCCACAGATGGCACTAATCTCTCGGCTGGTCCTGTATTTACTGAAATTCTGGAGGATCTCAAAGAGGACTACCCTGACTTTCTTTTTATTTATTAGTCCTTTTTAGAAATGGCCACGCGTAAAAATAAGATGAGAGGTGGCCAGACGACTGGCGCAAAAACATCTATGACCGCCAAGGTAACAACGCCTCCCAAGGCTACGACGCCTGTCAAGGCTACGACGCCTGTCAAGGCTACGACGCCTGTCAAGGCTGTCACACCTGTGAAGCCTGGAACGCCTGTGA
>Ga0209107_10001295_pt1 | contig 13977 bp, 15 predicted proteins | sample LakErihyJuly2011_2_FD_187460 | JGI IMG/M metagenome (GOLD analysis project Ga0209107, IMG submission 187460) | Freshwater microbial communities from dead zone in Lake Erie, Canada - CCB hypolimnion July 2011 (SPAdes) (version 2) | ecosystem: Environmental > Aquatic > Freshwater > Lentic >... | reverse complement strand
AGAAAAAGAAATACAAAATTATCCTGAAGAAAAAGAAATACAAAATTATCCTGAAGAAAGGCAACCTGAACAACTACAACCTAATCAACCTGAACAACTACAACCTAATCAACCTAATCAACCTGAACAACTACAACCTGAAGAAATGCAACCTATTCAACTCAAAGAAAAACAACAACCACTACCAGGAATACAACCTAATATTCCATTAAGTGGTGGTGGATTTTTTGATTTTCTTAACCCTTTGCGAAATAAAGCAGAAGGTATTAAAAATGAAATTCCACAAGATGAACCCCAAAGAAGTGCTAAACTACAAACCTCAAGTAATGTTTTTTATTCAATATTTGTAATATTGTTTGAAAATGAGGAAGTTGAATTAACATCAAAAAATTTTACTGCTAATTATTTAAATAAAAATTTAGATATTATAAAAAATGAAAACTTAGTTATTAAGTTGCCGCAACTATTAAATTATATATGTAGTAAAAAAGTATATTTATCAGATTTTATTTTAAAAAATTCGCTAATATTTAATGATAATAATTTTAAATTTTTAAGATTAAAAATATCTGATACTTTAGAAAATGATGTTACATTTTATTTAAAAGAAATAGATGAAAAAAATAAAAAATATACACTAGATACTAATGCTAAATTAAAAGAATTAGAGAAATGTTTTACAAAAGAAAATGTGGCATTTATTGAAAATTATTGTAAAACCAATAACTTAAATCTAACAAATTTAAATATTTTAAGTAGCGTAAAAGGTTTCTTACAAAAAATGATAGCGAACTATTTTAAAAATAGAAATAGATTATATGATTCAATAATTAAAAAATTAATAAAATTCAATGCTAGAACTAATGAAATAGAAAATATTAATCCAAGTTTAACATATGTAAAAATAATAGAGCTTACAGAGGAAGCAAAAAGTATATTATTAGATTTACATATTGATATTTTTAAATCATTAAATAGTATTGTTAATAAAATTAGAGTTACATTAATACATAAATATGGTAGTCAAATTGATGTTAATAATGTTGAGAGACCTCCCCAATTACAGGGTGGCAAAAAAACAAAAAGATATTATAAGAAACAAAATAAAAAACATCATAAAAAAACAAAAAAAATATAATTGTAAATCAAGTAATATATAATCGTAAATCAAGTAATTAATTAATCTGTAACTTTTCTAATAAGCTATTATTATATATTAAATTTCCTGATGGTTTATAAGATTTTACATCTTTATATTCTTTACTTGATGAAGTATTTATATTTTTAATTTGTTTATTATTTGAAAATAATAAATTATCATTAGCGTCTTTATTTTCGACACCATTAGTCATATTAGTATTATTATTTTTGTCATCATTAGTAATAATATTACCATATTCATCAATAACATTACCAGTTTTCTTTTTTATTTCATTACGCACATAAGTTGGAACCCAGTGTTTCCAACTTATAAATAATAGATTAGGATGCGTATATCTTACAATAAATCCATTTGCCCGTAATTTATCTATTGTATATGCTGTACAATCTTTATAATCATATTTTGGAACACCTATTACCATTTCAGGCATTAAATACCAGCAACAATTATCATTAACTATATTTTTGGAAACATATTTAATTTTATTATGTATTCTTTGTAAGATTTTATTGTAATTAGTTAAAACATTTAAATCTTGCTGTTGTTTTTTATTATATAAATCATCTAAATTTAATTTTAAAGATTCATCTTCATTATCTATTTTATTTGAAAAATTATAGAAAAAATCGGATGACATATTTTGATATTTTAAAATATAAAAATATAAAAATATAAAAATTTATTTTCATTAATTATTAAAGTAATGAAAATAATTAAACACTTAGTTTTAAGTGGCGGCGGTCCAATTGGATTAGTTGAATATGGAGCATTAAAACATTTGACTACCAATAACATTATAAATATTAGCAATATTGAATCAGTTTACACTTCATCTATTGGAAGTATTATAGCATTTATATATATATTAAATTTTGATTGGTTATGGATAGATGATTTCTTAATTAAAAGACCTTGGGAAAAATTAATAAACTTTTCTTATAGTGCCTATTTAAACATTTTTTACGATAAAGGAATAGTTAATAAAAAAATTATTATTAATGCTTTAAAACCTTTATTTCTTGCTAAAGAAATACCATTAACTATTACATTATTAGAATTTTATAATTTAACTAACATGGAATTTAATATATATACTTGTAATTTAACAAGTTTTAAAAAAGAGAAACTTAATTATATTAATACACCAAATTTAGAATTATTAGATGCTCTTTATATGTCTATAAGTATTCCGGTATTGTTTGTTCCATTATATATTAATAATTGTTATTATTTAGATGGAAGTATTTTTATAAATTGTCCAATAAATGAATGTATATTTGATAAAAAATGTTGTTATGATGAAATACTATGTTTTATAAATGATAAAAGAGAACCTATTGATTTATGTAATAATTTTTATAAAGAAAATAATTACACTTATGATTCTAGTGGTTATCAATTAAATGAGGAGACTAACTTTTTTGAATATTTAATTTATATTATAAAAACTTTGTTTAATAAACTTTCTATTATTGAAAATGAAAATCTTATTATAATTAAAAATACTATAAATATATGTTTAAGTGAACAAACAATAGATTTTAAATATTGGTCATACGCAGTTAAAACAGAAACTGAGCGAGATAATTTAGTAAAACTAGGCGAAAAACAAGGGGATAAATTTATTAGCCTACTAATGTCTTTAAAAGAAGACAACGTAAAAGAAGACAACGTAAAAGAAGACAACGTAAAAGAAGACAACGTAAAAGAAGATACTTTAAAAGAAGATACTTTAAAAGAAGATACTTTAAAAGAAGATACTTTAAAAGAAGACACTTTAAAAGAAGACACTTTAAAAGAAGACACTTTAAAAGAAGACACTTTAAAAGAAGACACTTTAAAAGAAGACACTTTAAAAAGCATTTAGTAATTTTTAATTATTCTAAGCAATAGATGATTCTAAAAATTGTATTAGACTTATTTTATCTGGTTTAGCATCATAATTATAAACTTCTTTTTTGTAAATTAACTTTATAGTAGGATAACCTTCTACTTTATATTTATCTGCTAATGTTGAATTTTTATCACAATCTATTTTTGTTACCATAATCTTATAATCATTTTTAGCATTTTGTATAGCAATATAGTCTTCAAATTTTTTAATTTCTGGTAATGCTTGTTTACAATAAGGACACCATTCTGTATAAAAAAACAATATTACTACATCATTGCTGCTATTTTTGTCTCTGCTAATAAATTCTCTATTCAACGAATGATTTTTTATAATATTATTTTTAATATAATTAGTATATACAAAATAAAATACACCTGAAAATATTATAATTAGTATTGTTATTAGCAAAAGTGATTTTTTATCTCTAAGTATTCCATTAAAAGCATTTTTTGAATTTTCTAAATAAATATTAAATTTTTGAGTTAACATATGTTTTATATATGTTTAATAATTAATTTTATAAGTATTTAACATATTATTGTAATAATTATTGTAATAATTATTGTAATAATTATTTTATTAGTTATTATTAGTAATAAATAATAAACTATAATATGGCAAAAACATATAAAAAAAATAGTGCTATGAAAAAATCTAAAAAGAATACTACTAAAAAATCAATATATAATAATATAGATTATAAAAGTGGTGATGGTATGTTAACAAGTGTATGGGGACCCAGTTTATGGCATTATTTACATGTAATGAGTTTTAATTATCCAATTAATCCTACAAAAATACAAAAACAAAAATATAAACAATTATTATTAAATTTTCAATATACATTGCCTTGTAAATATTGTCGTATGAATCTTACAAAAAATTTTAAGAAATTTCCATTAACTGATAAAATATTTAAAAATAGAAATAATTTTTCACGTTATATTTTTAATTTACATGAACAAATTAATAAATTATTAGGTAAAAATTCTGGTTTAACATATTGTGAAGTGCGTGATAATTATGAACATTTTAGATCTAGATGTACTATTGATAAACCTAAATTATTTAATTATACAAAAAAAAATAAAACTTTAGAAACCAAAGAAAAAGGTTGCACAACTCCTATGTATGGTAAAAAATCAAAATGCGTAATAAAGATAGTTCCACAAGAAGAAAAATGCAAAACTTTTAATATAGACAAAAGATGTTTAAAACATAAATAAAACTAAAAACTAATTAAATGTTTATAATTTTAAATGTTTATAATTTTTATATAATATAATTTTTATATAATATAATTTTTATATAATATAATTTTTATATAATATAATCGTATTATATAAATGAAATATAGTCTCTCAAAAAAGTTTTCACGCGTTAAAAATTTTGCTAAATTATCAAAAAAAAGGTTATTAGCTTTAGTAAAAAAACTTACACGAAGAAATAAATATAGAAAACAACGTGGAGGATGAGGAGAACCTATAGTTAATAATTAAACAATTTATTACAACCAAACTTTTCAAATAATACTTATATGAAAATATTATGATAAAACTATTATTTAATAGATTCATAATATTTGAGACACAAAGTATATACAAAATATTAATATATTGACTTATAATGCCAATACATTAATAATTTAATGTTAAAACTTTGTATTTTTTACATACCAAATGAACTAAAATCAGTCAATACTGGTCTTGGTATAATTTCTGCGTCTGTATTTTCTTGTATAGTATCAGAGAATAATTGTGGTGGTTGATACGGAGGGTAAGTTTCTCTCATAAAATTTTGATTTCTATTAAAATTATTAGTATTATTATTAGTATTATTATTAGTATTATTATTAGTATTTCTAGAGTTATTTGCTCGCGAAGTTGATAGTAAATTGTTACTAACCTCTCTAATAATTTTAGTATCATCAGTAACTTTAGCAACATTTTGGTTTAAGCACATATTTGATATCATAGTTGGTGATACGTTTGGACCAAACAACGTATTAGCATAGTCTAATGGATTCATAGTATTAACTGGATTTACTATTGGATTAGATGGTAAATTCATTGCTGTTTCAAAGTTATTATATATTGGAGGAATATAGTTAGAACCAAAAGCACCTTGCCTTAATAAATATAAATTAAAATCATTATAAAAATTATTAGCTTGTGGATTATTTAAAATATTAGCAGATGCTTCTGTAGTTGGTGTTTCTGGTTGAAAAATTTCACCATTCTTGATAACAAGTGCCCCATTTATCTTCATAGTAAATTTTGACAATTTTTCATTACTTAGATCATAAAAATTTCCTGAATTTTCTATAAATACCATATTCATAGTTTTAATATTTGAAGGATCTGTTATTGGAATAGTACTTATATCTAATATAATAGTTGTATTTGCTCTAATATTTAGTAATGATATATCAGTTGCTGTATTATAATAACTTAACAATATATTTCTTGTTCTAAAATTATTCAAATTTCTATTTTGTGAAGTTACATTATTTGAACTTTCTAATATTAATCCAGTTGGTAAAGTTGCCAATTTATACTTATATTTATTAATATCTAATGTATAATAATTATAACTAGAATCGCTAGTAGTATCTAAAAAATATCTTCTATTATTACTATTAAAATTACCGAAAGATTCTTTTACATTTGACATATTTACAAACACAATACACGACAATATTACAAATATTAATAACATAATTATTAACAAATTATTTTTTTTAAAATTGAGATTCATATTATATTATATTAAATATATAATAAAAATTTTCATTATAACTTTAAATGCCTAAAATTATTAAATCTGTAAATTGTCTTCAAAAGAAATATAATACTTCAAATTTGAATATTATGGAAATTGGAATTGATGAAGCAGGAAGAGGTCCTATGTTTGGCAGAGTTTATAGTGCTGCTGTTATTTTACCTAATAATGAAGAATTCAAATATGAATTGTTAAAAGACAGCAAAAAGTTTACTTCCGAAAAAAAGATAAATGAGGTTGCTGATTATATAAAAACCAATGCGTTATTTTGGAGTGTGTCATATGAAGATGAAAAAACAATTGATTCTATAAATATTAGACAAGCTACTTTATGTGCTATGCATAAAGCAATAAGTGAGCTAATAAAACAAAATAATACTAGCGCCAATTTAAATAGTAATGAGTGCTATTACTTATTAGTAGATGGTAATGATTTTAAAGCATACACATATTATTGTGAAGCAACACACATTATTAAACAAATTAATCATATTTTAATTGAAGGTGGAGATAATAAGTTTTGCTCAATTGCCGCGGCCTCTATATTGGCTAAAGTAGAGCGCGATAAATATATTAGAGAAATGTGTGTTAACTTTCCTAAACTAAATATTTATTATGGATTATTAACAAATAAAGGTTATGGAACATCTAAACATATGGAAGGAATAAAAAAATATGGAATTAGCAAATGGCATCGCACAACTTATGGTTGTTGTAAAGAAGCACATATTAATGATGATGAATTTTATAAAGATTAAATAGTAACTCGAAGACGGCGTGCCCAATTAGTTTTATGCTCCTTGTCTTTAGACTTTGATTTTTTATTATGAATTAATAGCATAGACATTTTTTCTTGCTTATTTTTAATAACTTCAATTGCCTTTTTCATTTCACTTAGTTCATTTGATAACTTTTGCTTCTTTGCTTTTTGCTTACTCTTAAAACTAGAATAATTCTTTTTATATGTTTCATAATTATAATCATCATCTGATTCTTCTTCATTATCTACATAGTCAGGGTCTTTTGGGTCATCTTCTTCTTGGTCATCTTCTTCTTGGTCATCTTCTTCAGAACTATAATAATCCTCTTCTTCTTCAGAAGTGCCATACACATCATTTACATTATGCGTGGAACAATCACAAATACTATTAAAACTAGTTGATGTTGAACTATTACAATCACTTACTAATGGCATAGCATGCTCTTTAAAGGGACTAAATTGAACTTCCCAATATAATGGATCATCATATACCATAGCACATTTATTATTTTCAATAGCATTGTAAAAATTCTGCGCACCTTGATTATTATAATAAAATTCAACCTCAATTAAAGCATAACAATAATTATATTTATCTTCAACATAATATTCAGGTTCAAGGTGTTTAAAAACTTGGACGTTCTTAATTTTGGCAATATTGAAATCTTCAAAATACTTAATAATAGTAGGAATTTCTTCATAAACAACATAATCTGGGATATAGAGCATTTTATTTGAAAACATAGTAGACATAGTATATTAATTTAATTGTTAAATATTAAACATTACATTTTTGAAATCAATTTTTTTTTATATTTTTTATATTTGTATCTAGGAATAATCAATAAATAATAATTTATTAATTTATTAAATCTGTATACTATATAATATGCGTAAAGTAACGAAAAAAAAATATAAGAAAAGAAAAACAAAAATAAACATACATTATACTAAAGGAAGAGGCAAAGAAAGTTATGAGCAAGTTGTTGATAAATTTAAAATAATTTTTGGTGAAAAGGTATTTAGTAAAATATTATACTATTCTAATCCTAGTTATATTCAAAAATTTATTGATTTATTAAATATTGAGAAAAATAAACCAAAGAATAGTAATTTGAACAATAATGAACAAATTACTAATATTTTACACCCAGCAGTAGAAGCATTTTTAAATTTTATAAGAAATGAGTATTTTGTTTTAAGAGCAATCATTCCATCTATTGTAAATACTGATAAAGTTCTTAAACCTAGTAGAATAGAAAGAATACTAATACTAGCAAAAAAAGACAGGTTAATAGAAGAATTTATTCGAGACTTAGAAGTGCTAAAATTAGGACCTGATAGTACTATAAATATACCACCTATTTCATCTCCAACTCGAGTTACAAGTCCAAGTCTAGCTCCATCATCAGAACTAGCTCCAGTTACACCTCCACCTCCACCTCCATCTCAATATAAATTTGAATCTCCACATAAATCTAAATCTCCACATAAATCTAAATCTCCATATAAATTTAAATCTCCACATAGATCTAAATCTCCAGTTCCTATTGTAGCAATACGAGTAAGACAAGTAACACAAAGCAACCCAAGTGCAATTAAGGTTAATAAGGTGTTAAATCTTGGACAAGGAAGAAATTATAAAAAAACCAGACGCCATAGAAAACATTAGTATTTAGCATAAAAAAATTGATTTCTTTTTTAAATATAATAAAAAAAGAAATCAAATAAATTACAATATAAGAAACAATGACTTGTGTTATTACTAAATATTTGTTAAGCGAAATTTTTAATACGCAAAATATTGAGAAGTTTTATAAAACATTAATTACTAAACATTATTATTGTGAAGATGATTTTAAATTAAAGACTAATTATGCAATTTTATTGTTTGTTGATACATTATTTTTAGATAAAGTTGGTGGTTATAAGGGGTTAATAGTACCACATGCCCAACAATGCGACCTTTATCAATACGTAGCTGACAATCGCTTAAAAATTTTTCATTATGTAACTTTTAAAGCATCTGCACATAATGATTTAACTGGACTACAATTGCTTGTTGATGAGTTTAAAAAAGATAACTGGATTGTGCTATTTGGTCATTACTTATATGATAAAACATTGGATTTACTAAGTAGCAAAGAGGATTGTTTTGACATAAAAAACAAAATATATGCTATTATTTGTAGTCTTAAAGAAGGACAAATAACAAAAGAAGCAGAAAAAGCAGCACCAGAAGAAACACAATCACTATGTAGTGCTTGCGAAAATGATTGCGCAATTTGCTTATGTGCTATGGATAGTAATAGTATTATTACAACTTTATGTAAGCATAGTTTTCATATGCTATGCTTATATCCAATGTTTGATGAGGCTGTAAAAAAAAATACAAAACAACCTAAAATTAGTTGCCCATTATGTCGTGCTGATGTTTTTATAAAGTCAAAAATAACATTTAAGGAAATAGTGAATTATTAAAAAGTTAGTAAAGCAATAAACATATTTTTATAAAAAAAATATTTTTTTTACAACACACACAATACTTACCTTGAACCTCTAACAATACATAGAACAACTTTATTCGGTTGCCTCCTCAAAGCTCTCAAACAACGGCTCTAAATCTACATTATTAACGCAGTTAGAAACATGAGGCAAGCTATAATGTGTCTCTCCTGTTTCTTTGCTAACCCATGAAAAATCATGATCATAGTCACAAGTCAGAATGCGGTCTTTAAAATTTTGTGCCCAGCACATTGCGTAGTATGTAAACCTAGTTTCTGTTTCCCACTCCATAGTAGACAAAACATTTGACACGTGTTTTAAAGCATCACACAAGTCGCTTTCATTGAGACTCTCTCCGTCTTGTAGAGCATTTTTCCTTCCCAGTAAAAAGTCAATCATGAGTCTAACCATTTCATCGGCCACGACTTCCTCCAAACAAGCCTCAAACTTTGACACTCCGTGCTCAACATACCATGTATCTGTTCTTATCCAACAATTCATAATAGCCTCCAATTCCCTAGGAAGTTTCTGTACATCAAACTTGTTTTGAATAGATGCTACTACTTTATCGAGTTTCATATTTATCATGACCCTGAACAAGACATCGTCGATAATAAGAGCGCCAAACAATCCCCAAATCTCGGCAATATTGTTACTATTCATAGTGTTAATTACTTTTAGTCGCTGTGCTTTGCCGAGGCTAGTATTTAATTTTATTAAATTTGAAACTAACTCAATTTTAATAAAGCATAACAAGTTTTTTTAAATAAAAAAATATTATTACAATATAATACAAGACAATATAATACACATAAGTTTCTAATAAATAGGAGCACGACACAAAGGACATGGAACACACATCTTGTTATAATTTGCTTTTTGTTGTAAATATATACGTTTACAATCATCCAAACATGCCATATGGAATATATGCTTACAAGCGGTTCTAACACAATGAGAAGTAAACAAATTAACATGATTAACTGAATCAACTTCCAAGCAAATAGAGCAATCCCATTTTGGGTCATGTTTGAAGTCTAATGCCAATACTTCTAATGGGATTACATTCTTAGGAAGTGTAGCAACATGAGGCAGTCGATAATGTATTGACATAGTTTGCTTGCTAAACCACGAAAAAGGCTTTTCAAAGTCTCTATCTATTAGGCACTCTCCATTGCTTTGTCGATAGCATTCTGCTTCGGCAGTCAATTTAGCGTCGATATCCCAAAAATAGTTACTAGTAAATTGTGACATAGACACACGAAGTACTTCTAAAGCCAAGTCGTCTTCGTTAACAGACCTTCCAATTCCATACTCATACTCTTTATCTCGCACTTTTAAAAGATCAATTACATGATGTCTCATTTCCCTAGATACTACATTCTGAAGACAATGTTCAAACTTTGACATTCTAGTTTTATGATCAATATACCATGAATGCGTTCTTATCCAACTATTCATAATAGCCTTCAAATGCCGAGAAAGCTTGTGTGTAATAATGTCGTTTTGAATAGTATTTACTATTACATTGATTGCATCATTTAGTATAGACGCGTTAGTCTCAGCATCATACAAAGAATTGATGCGGGCATCCATAGAGCTAGTGTCTTGTTTTGCTTTGCTTACTATAGTTTGTGTCAGGCTAATATTTAACTAAATAAAAAATTATTTCAATTTTAATAAAGCATACTAACTAGTGCATAAAAAAATGGCAAGACACAAGACATACAAGACAAGTGTCAAGAGACAATATATAAATGAGAAATCTCTAACATTATAACAATATTTTTTGTATGAAAATATATTCATAACCTTTTAAGAAGAAAAAACAGCACACATGGAATACAAGACATGGAGCAAAGTTCTTTGGTGTAGCTTTGTAAAGCACTAGTTAGTTATAAACCGACTAGCTCCATCCAGTTGCAGTCCGGTTGTGTGGAATGCCTCCACATGGACCATCATAGTAAGTATTTGGGACTATGACCAAGACCATACCTACTATGATACTCAGGATTGTCTGGGTCATAAACATATTCCCAGTCGGCACGTATTTCTGCATACACTTCCCTAGAAGCAACGAACGCTATACGTCCAGCGTAAGACCAAAGATCATTCCTAATGTCCATGAACTCTTCGTTGAGCTGAATGATTAGCGCATTATTGTTGCACTGAATGACTGCTGCCTCGCTTACAAATAATAAAATTATAATCTGAATGTCGTCTGGAAGGTCATAGAAATAATTCTTCGTGTTTTTAATCATATGCTCTTTTAGTCGCTGTGCTTTGCCGAGGCTATTAATTAACTAAATAAAAAAGTAATTCAATTTTAAAAAAGTATAACAATTTAAAAAAAAATGTTTACAATAGTATACTATACAACGCAATAATAGACTTTGTCAAATTAACCTATTTACTAAACAAGTCGTGTGGAATAGGAGGTGGAATGCGACGAACCATAGCACGCATTCTTGTCCTACAATGACAATCACACCATTCTCGTTCATCCATGCGACGCCAAGAGTTAGTTTGGCACCAATCTTTATAGTCTTCAGTTGAGAGAGTGTTAAGAGCCTCTTCTTGGGCTTTTGACATAGTTCTAGCATCTAAGTCTGGGTCATAAGCATAAGACAATGGTTTGTCTCTATGATGTCTTGGACAACACTCACATTTTGCTAGTGCAGCAAATAGTTTTTTTTTTGTTTCATTACTTTGCTCATCCATATATACTTCTCCTCTACAACTAGGGCAAGTAATTATTCCACATAATGAACCTTTAAGGCATGTAGTAGTCCATTGTTGTAAACATTTTTTATGAAATATGTGGCCACACGCTGTAACAAGTCTTCGCTTACCTCTTCCTGAAATACAACCATCTACTTCAATAGCCCCATCATTGTCTTCTAAACATATATTACAAGTCACTATTTCATCAATCGTAAAACCACAAAATGGCGGCAATAGTGTTGTCAACTTAGGCAAAGGTTTAGGTTCTGCTTTAGTGCCGATTGTCTTGTTCATTGTTATAGTTTTTCTTAATGTGTCTTGTTTTATAGTATATAGACTTTTTATATTATTTTATAAATATTAATCAATTTTTTTTGTGTATACAATAATATAATAGTTTTAATATTTGTTAAAAAAAAATTGATTATAATTATAATTGTAATTATAATTGTAATTATAAAAATAATTACACTTATAATTAAAATGCCTATGTTAATGCTAACGAATTTAGTATTTATTGCCAATATTATTTCTAATGTGACTAGATGTTGTTTATATAATAGTCATAGTCAAGCACATTGGACTAATTCTGTTCGTATTTATGAATATGTATCAAACGCAAATCCAATAATGTCAGAAGTTCCTATTAAAATATTTACTCCGGACTTACACGAGCAAGGACCATCGGCAATTATTCAATTTGACCTTTCAAGAGAATTACAAACTGATTATCCAGCAACATCTCCAAATCTTCTTGCTAATTTTATTCGTATTCTTGAAAATGAAACATTAGAATCAGGTGTTGTTTTTGCGGCTACTTCACAAACATTTTATGTTATTCGTGGTAATGGAAGTTCGCTTACACGGAATGGTTCGGTTAACTGGAGTGAAGGTGATATGTTTGTAATACCTTATTTTGGTAATGATGTTGAATCTGTTTGTACTATGCCTAATTCAAATAAACAATGTGTTAAACATACTTGTAATAATGAACCGCTTTTTGGTGGTTGCGCCTTATATTGGGTTCATGATGAACCATTGCTTCAATATTTAGGAGTTGAACCAAGTTCTCAACGTCGTTTTGAACCAGCATTTTATAGTTCTAATGCTATGAAAGAAACAGTATATTCACTTAGCAATACAGATAATAATGGCAAAGTTAAAAATAGACGCGGTATTTTATTAGGCAATGAGGCAACTTCACAAACACGAACACTTACCCCAACTTTGTGGTCTCTTTTAAATAATATTGGTCCCAACATAAATCAAAAACCTCATAAACATAATTCTGTAGCACTTGATTTAGCAGTATATGCTAGGCATGGAAGTAATGTATATACACAAATGTCTCAAGAACTTAGTGCAAATGGCGAACTATCAAATCCAATTAGTACACAATGGAAAACAGGCAGCGTATTTATTACACCCCCAGGTTGGTGGCATTCTCATCATAATGAAGGGAATGAAGATGCTTGGGTGTTACCAATTCAAGATGCTGGACTATATACACATCAGCGAACATTGGATTTTCGTATTGCGGACGATGAAACACAACGACTTAAAAAACAACGCTCACGAGGCGCAACATTAGATACTTCAACAACAAAGACATCTAATAATTTGTATCAACCTTGTGCATAGTAATACTTTAGTAATTTAATAATTTATAAAAACTAGCAAACCATTTTTTTATAATATATTATGTTTTTATAATATATTATGTTTTCAAAACTCAAAAAATTAACAAGAAGAAAATCACCTAAATCACCTAAATCACCTAAATCAAGTAATTCACCTAAATCAAAAACTCTAAGTACTAAGAAAAGTAAACTTTCAAATATGTTTACTACAATAAAAGGCTCTTCATTAATTGATAAACATTTATATCCATTTTGGTATAATAAAATACCATTTCCAAAAGTTTCTAACACAAAAGATTTATCTAAAGAAGAAACATGGAGAGCACATTTAAAATTAGCGCGCGAATTATATCAAAATAAATCATCATTACCAAAAGGTAGCATGTTATTTCATGGTTCAAGTTTTATAGACCCAGTTAAAAATATTAATCCTACCAATAAACCATTTTTTTTTGGACTAGATGCCTTTATTTCAATATGGTATTTATCTGAATTAGCAGCGCGGGATAAA
>Ga0209107_10001294_pt1 | contig 13981 bp, 22 predicted proteins | sample LakErihyJuly2011_2_FD_187460 | JGI IMG/M metagenome (GOLD analysis project Ga0209107, IMG submission 187460) | Freshwater microbial communities from dead zone in Lake Erie, Canada - CCB hypolimnion July 2011 (SPAdes) (version 2) | ecosystem: Environmental > Aquatic > Freshwater > Lentic >... | reverse complement strand
GAAAAAGCACAGAAATATACCCAACTAATGTTTGAGTATACAAGAACACAAAATCAAATCTCATCAATAAAGGGAGAATCACTTGATTTAAATGAAAAACAGTTAAGGGATATCCGGGATCTGGAAAATAAATTAAGAACCATCATGGAAACCGCGTCACGTTTGTAACTTGTCCCATATTTATTAGTAAAATAATACCATGAGGAGAATAGAAAATATTCCGGATCAACAATTTGAGAAGTACATGAAGTTTGTGTCTAAACTTTTTGAAAACTATGGTATGTCGGATATTGGTTCGTTAGATTTTGTTGGTGAGTTTTTACCTAGTGTTTCAGAAATTAGTCAAAAGGTTTTTGGGCCGATTGGTGTTGATAATAATTCAGCTCAAAACATTGAGTATTTGTACATTTATTTAACAACCGGGGAAAGACCGACATTAAAAACATATAGTGTACCGACATATGAAGATCATTGGATTAAACAGAGATATCACTATCAAAACGAAATAAGTTCGTATTTTGATACGGATTACTTTGATGAGAGTTATATTTCGGAAATGAGTTCCTGGTATGGTGGTGAGTATGATGATTTATATACTAATTTTGAAGACAGTGAGGATCTCGGGGATATTGATTTTATAGATTCTGGTATTGGTGATATTGAGGAAATTTAAATTTGAAAAAAAATTAAAGAGTTAATCTATCCAATATTTATAAATAAAAAATACTATGAAAAAAGTAATTAGATTAACGGAATCAGAATTGATTGGGGTTGTTAAACAAATAATTAACGAAGAACCTACAGGACCATCAACACAAGGACAAATAAATAAATTAATAATTACTGAAGGGAATAAAGTAAAAGAATATTATAAAAAACATTATTCTAAACCAGAAATAATTAAAAAATTTAAAAAACAAAGTAATATTAATATAATTAAAAATTACATACCAACAATAAAATATAAATTATTTTCAGAAAAAAGTGGTAAAAATGGTTTTGTTAATAAAAACATAGTTGGGATTATCAATTTGAATATTAATAATTTATTTATTAAAGCTGGAAACAAAATTCTTCTTAAAGGAACTTTACTATACGATACAATTTTACATGAAATGGCACATCTTATCGATTTTAAAATGACACAATTGGGCGAAAAATCAATAGCATCATCAACAGGATATTATGGTGTTACTGGAGGACAAGACGAATATGTACAATCGGATGTTGAGACATTTGCCAGAATACAAAGACTACGCGAAGTATTGGGGTTAAACCCAAATGCAAACGGTAATGAAATTAAAAATAAATTAATACAATTTATAAACACAAAAAAATTGGTCTTTCCTGGAGTTAAAATAAAAAGTATTGACACATCAACTGGGTTATTATTTACACCACTACAACAATCAAAGGGGCAATTATCAAGCCTTTGGGGATTTTACTCCCCAATAAAAATTAATGGAACGTCCGCACCTGATATTTCTGCGTTATTTGGTAAATTCTCATCAAAAAAAACCAATGGGTCGGTTTATCTTGATTTGGACACAATTGGTAGAGTAAACGTAACCACAAAACAATTGGATAATAAATGAAAATAATTATAACAGAAGACCAGTACGGACAATTAACTGAAATGATTAAACTAGATATTAAAGTCGGGGATGTTCTTATGGGTGGCAAGTTTAAAAACAAAAAGGTGGTTGTGAAAACCATCGATAAAAACGATAAGGGTGATATTACAATCAACGGAAAACCACTACTAAGATTCAGGTTGACAAAATAATCGGAACCCACTTAGTTATGAGTGGGTTTTTTCTTTTTATTATATTTATTGTTATATGAAAATTGTCATCACAGAAAATCAACATTCCATTCTTCGTAGATACCAGGAGATAAAATCTTGGGTTAAATCTGATTATCGGTATTTACTTAGACGGGAATATACACCTGAAGAAGCGAAAGAGATCACAATCGACCACAGTGCGTTTTCATACCTGGATGATTCGGATACCAGTATTAAGTTCACGGATGAAAATTTGTACAATTTAAGAAGATTCATTGAAGATAATTTTGAAGATTTAATTAGTTAATATGAAATTCATAATCACCGAAAACCAACAGGAATCCCTAAAGAGTAAAATATATCAGATCATAGATAAAATGGGTCTGAAAAAAGCTATTAAACTCGTTAATGGGTTTGACAACCTGGTTAGGGTTTTATTTGGTGGGGATATGACCAGAGTTGGTGAGATAATAGAACTACCATACTTTATGAGTTTGAATAAACTCGAGATACCCAGTGATCGTTGGGAAGAAATATTTGGGGGTATATTTAATCAGGATGTGGAGGTGATCGTGACTGGATTTGTTTACGGTGAAAACGGGTACGAAATATACCGTGAAGGTACTGACGGATTGTATGAGATAACCACATATTATGATACTAATATAACAAAGTTGATTGAAAAAAACTATCTGGATGGTTCCTCGGAAACATTTAATTATACTGAAAGTGGTGATCTAACTAGATGGGAAGACTCTGATGGTGAATGGCAAATAAGAAAATACGATAAAAATCGTAGATTAATATTTAGGGAAGACTCTGATGGTTCTTGGATAAGACGTGAGTTCGACGAAAATGGGGATTTGCTTTACACGGAAAATCAAAAGGGTGTTTGGAGAAAATATGGTTACGACGAAAACGGGAATCGGTATAGCTGGAGTGGGTCAAACGATGATACCGATCCTAAACAAAACATTACGGAATCAAAGTCAAATTTACGATGGCTTAGACGTAGGGATTTTAAACAACAAATGTCCGATCAAGAGATTTACGATCTTTTAAAAGACATTGTGGTCGAGGGTGGTGATTATACTGATATTTGTAACTATAACTATGAGGGGGGTAAAGACGATTATATTAGGGAGATCATTAACGGGTCAATACCAACATTCATATATTCCTTTGACGAATTAGGTTACTCGTACACCAAGGATATTGAAGAGTTTGTTTATAAACTTATTACGGATGAATTTCACAAAATGATTTCAGACCACTATGAAAATTATTTGGAGTTGTGTGATGAATAATATGTTTTTTTTTGAAATTTAGTATATTTATAAATAAAAAATATTATGAAAAAAGTTATAAGATTAACAGAGTCTGATTTGACTAGATTAGTAAAAAGAGTTATAGCTGAAGGAGCTCTTGAGAACCTAAGTTCTAAAATCAAATCTTCAAGTAATAAATTCCCAGGTGAAAGATCATTAAAGTATTGTGCTAAAAAAATGGGAACTAAACAGGAATTTCAAGAGTTTATCCTAAGTTGTGGATCTTTCATTATAAACCCATTACTTGGTAGTTTTCTGTGTGCAAAAGAAGCGATAACACACGCTGAAGACCTTGTAAAAATTGCAGGTTGTACTATTAGTTGTGTTGATACTGGTATGTACGGTCCTGAAAAGTGCCAATAGTAAAAATATTAAATTAATATAAACCCCCCCTTTGATCCGGTGGGGTTTTTTGGTTTATTTAATATTTATCTAATATGAAAATTGTCATTACAGAATCACAACGTAATTTACTTAGACGGATAGGTCTAATTAAGGAAGCTGTTCACTTGGCTTTACAGAAAAGTGATCCGTGTGAATATTCCAGGTTTAACCAATACAAACGAATAGTAATGAACGACTCAATATCTAGTGTTATTGAAACCTCACAGACTGAATTCACTTTAAGTGAGTTAATCAAATTTAGGGACGAAATTCTACCTATGTTTGAGGATGAAATTAGGGAGTACTACGTTAGGTACGGTGAGGAAAATTGTCCAGATGAACCGGAATTTGTAAGTGAATCATATACTAAACACCTTAGAAGACGAGTGGATAAATTGGAACAATTGATTGATCATTTATTATCACAAATGTACACATGTGAATATAGTAATGGTGAGGAATTCGTTAATGGTGTTTACGAGGAAATTTATTGGTTAATTAAAGATAAACAGTACGGTTTAAATGAGGTAGATACCGGTGATGTCTATGATTACATTACAAAAGTAAAGATGGATTCCTTGGTTTCATACTGGGAAGATGTGTGTGGTAATGGGTAACATACTTTAATATTGACAAATCAATTTATTTTACTTAAGTTTTTCATATAAAAAATATATTATGAAAAAATTTATTATTGACAACTCCCACTCTGAGGTTGGGTTTAAAGTTAAACATTTAATGATTTCCTCAGTTAAAGGGAATTTTGGTTCATTTTCTGGTGAATTATCTGGTAGTTTGGAAAACCTTAATATTATGGTCAATGTTTCCACCTCATCGGTAAACACAAATAACGAAAACCGGGATCAACATCTTACATCACCAGATTTTTTTGATTGTGAGAACCATCCGTCATTGACGTTTGAGTCCAAATCTTTTGATGTGACTAATAAAACAATCACTGGTGATTTAACAATTAAGGGTGTGACACATTCTGTCTCACTAGATTGTGACTACAACGGGATGAGTGTTGATCCGTGGGGAAATACTAAACATGGGTTTGAAATCTCCGGTAATATTAGTCGAGGTGATTTTGATTTGTCTTGGAATTCTCCGTTGGAAACCGGCGGTGTATTGGTTGGTGATCAGGTTAGGTTATCTATTGATTTACAGATTCTCGAGGAGGTATCAGAACTTATTACGGAAACCCAAAACTAAATTACATTACCAACTAAACAACCTCACCCTTTAGGGTGGGGTTTTTTGTTTTATAAGGTATTTATTCATATATGAGAATTATCATAACAGAAAATCAAGATAAACAAATTCGTTCATTTGTACGAAGAATTGGTATTGCGGACAAAATCATTTCCGAGTTGGACCCTAAAGACATTTGTGGTATATGGTCGAACACAGAAAAAGACGCGTTATATTTTGCTGATGGGGTTATTTTGGAAATTGTGTGGGATATTAACCAAACACTCGGAATTAAAAATTCATACCACAATAAAGATCTGTATAAATTTTTTGAGGACTTTGGTTATTACGACAAACTAAAAAAATTTTTCCATAAATCAATAAAATCATGCGAATAATTATAACAGAGAATCAACGATACGTCCTTAGACGATTGAATAAAATGGTTGAGGCTATGGAAGATGTGATTGGTGTCTATGAAAATTTAGACAACTGGTGTACCTACATATCATCACCGGATAATTTGGTATATACAGTGATTAACGAATCTATGGACTTGTTTGTTGAGGGGGAATGGGATTTTTTCCATGACAGATCTGAATCTGGGGGGTCTGATATGGACTTATATGGTGTAATGGAAAAAATAATTGAGGAAAATTATGGAAATTATCTTAGAAATCTACACGTTCGTAAATGTGGTAGTAGATTTTAAATAATATTTAAATAAGAGATGAAAAATTTAATTAAGAAAATATTAAATGAGGAACTGAACGATCAGAAAAAAAGAATTTTATTTAAAATTTGGGATTCAAGTAAGGACAAGTCTGTAATTCCAAAAATAAATTGGGACCAAATAACTAAAATGAAATTACTCAATAGGGAGTTTGACAAACAACAAGATGTTCTTGATTTATATTCAGAATATGTTGGTGTTGACAATGAAAAAAGGTTTGAGTATTTTGTGACAGAGTACGAGGGGGATATTCTTGACGAAACTTTTTTTGAAAAAAATGGGGTAGGTACCAACGGTGATAAATTTAAATTTGAAATTGTTTTTATTGAAAAAAATGAATATGAGGGTAGGTTTGATGGTCCTCAAATTGACATAACAATTAATGTGGATTTAACATGGTTTGAAATACAAACACCGGATGGTAGAGTTACGGATTATGATGGTTGGGACGATGATTCATACATTGAATGGGAGTCCTGGTTCAGGTATCAAATTGAGGGTATAATGGAAGAAACGTTGGGTGAATATAATATTCAGTTCACAAATGTTTACGTCCAATGGACCTAATTAAATTATAAATTTTACACAACATGGAGTACGAAAAATCTATTTTTGAAAATATTGGGGGTCAACAACTTAAAAAGTATCTTAAGTTTGCTGATCACCTATTAAAATTTACTAAGTCACATTATGACGATATGTCCACATTTTGGGTGGTCACAGGAGAGATTGATTCTAAATTAGCTGGGCCACTTGGTAGAAAGTGGTTAAGTCGACTGGATCTTGAATATTTATACTTCTTACTAACAAAAAATGATTTATCGAGTGATGACGAATTAATTAGACCGGAATTAAATACGTCAACAGTTGATCATACTAGTACTGATAGAATTTTAGTTAAAGTCACTAAAAGAACATCATTTGATAGTTACTTATCAGAAGATTTAACCGAGAGTTATTTACAAACTTTAAAAAATGAAGATAATATAATCCCATACGATTGGGAAGAGGTTGATCGAGATAACTTGGAGATCGATGAGATGGACTCTGATTTTTTTATAGATAAATAAAAAATAATTATGAAATATGAAAAATAAATTTAAAATTTTTATGAGATTCTTATCTCTGTTATCATGTGAGAATCCATCCGCTAATGTACAATGTGATGAAGGTAATATTGATTATGTAAACTTTTATTGTGATAATGGTGACAAAAAAATACCATCTAATATGATGGATTTGTTAACTGAATTACTTGAGGATACAGCTATGAAGTTATACGGTGAAGCTGGGGACGTGTATGATGAGGATATGAGTTCTTGGACAACTTTTACTGCCAATTTTGACAAGAAAACTATCAAAATTACTGGGGTGGACGTAACAACTTATGGTACTGAGGACACCGGTTCATATTATGAGTTCGACGATTATGTTGAGGGTGATTCCATATACAATCAATTTATTGAAATACAAAAATTTTTAGATGAGATTAATTCAACTGGTGTTGTTATTGATTATAGTGGTGGTGGTGACTCAGGTTACATAGAAGGACAGTATCAAAGTGAAAATGGTTCGGGAGACGTTCCGTCAGGGATTGAGGATATTTGTTATGATTTACTAGAGGAATTTGGTGGGTGGGAAATTAATGAGGGGTCACAAGGAAAAATATCTTTAACAAAGGATAGTATTGACGTAAATCACTTGTGGAATACCGAAGAAAGTGAGTTTGTTGATCATGAAATAATACTCTCTGTTGATTCATTCGATGAGTAATAACGGAGACTTTAATAAAAAAAATTTAAACATATTTAAGATGTTAATGTTGTACCTGAACCCTATCGGCCCGGTTGGGTTGAATATTGATATGTTTAAGGATGATATTGAGAACTTTGATCGTAGTTTAGTAAACACGTCGGGTAAATTAATCACACCCCCGAGGATGTTTACTGATTTTTTGAAAAAATTGGTATTTGAGAATGGGTTTGACCTATACCAAAACACAAATAAACAGGATTACGTCTATGTTTGTGACATGACAATAGATCCATTAGAAAAAAAAATAACACTTAAACCGAAGTTTTGGAATTATTCCAGGGAAACGGAGAAAAAAAAGTTTAAAGATGGAGATTTTGAGTTCAAGGAGGTAATATTAAATAATATCCCAAAACTACGTGATGGTAGGGATTATTGGTTTTTTATTGAGTTTGCTGGTGAAGGTTCCAGATTTAGTGTTACCGACACCAAATTACACACCGATGATTATAAAGGTCACGTACCGTTTAACACAGACAACGCTGATAATGAGGTTTTTTTATATTTAAGAGATTATTTTGGTCCGGATGAGGATACGGACTTCGACGGTAATATTGTTTTTGGTCATGATGGTGTAACCATGGTAACACTTAACTACACAAAGAAGGAATTTATATCTGGTGATAGTATTATCATAACAAGTAAAGATTTTAATGATTGACCAATATTTATTTAATATGAAAGTAATCCTATCAGAATCACAATACCATTTATTAAGACGACACGGGTCCCTAGAAGAGATTTTAAATAGAATAATAAATAACCCAAACATTGTTTACAACATATTTGATGGATTTAGGGTAAAATTTGATGAGTTTCACCACACGATTGGTTATGTTGTCTCAAATGAATTTATGAAAACGGAACCAAATATTGATGATCCGGTAAAACATAGAAATCAGTTACAAAGATATGTTATGAATAATTTTTATGATGTAATTGCGGATAAATATAAGGAGTATAAAAATACAATATGAATTATATAATAACTGAATCACAGTCTAAGATCTTACAAAGGGAGTTAAAACGATCCATAGAAGAAATTGGTTTTTGGAAAACTAAGAAACGATTTAAATTAACTATGGGTCAAATGGATAATTTATTGTCTGGGGGACACTTTCCTGAGTTAGATTGTGAAAATAAGTATGACGTAATTTGGTCGTTATTCACAAATAGGTTAGTTGATTCGTCCTATGAGACCGAGAATTATAAAATTGTATTAGCCCCCGATTCGATGTCAGGAACCATTGAATTTAAGTGTATCGATCTGAAGAGGGGTGATAAAATTTATGGTTACGCTACACCATATTGGGAAGGTGAGTGTAAATTACCACTAGAGGTAACTTGGTATAGTTATCGAACGGATGGTGAGGACTCTTGGGAAGAAGATGAAATTGATTCGAGTGATTTTTTAGAATCAGAAAACCTTGATATAAAATTTAATTCATTTTCAGAAATTAAAGATTGGTTTAATACGGAGTATATGGAAATACTTTCCGAGTATTGTTATAGTGCTTTTAACTACGTTAGATATTTATAATTATGAAGTATATAATTACAGAATCTCAGAATAAAGTCCGTCAAAGACTTAGAAGAATCCAAGAGATAAGGGACAGCATTGATTTTCAAACTGAAATTCATGACCCATGTAATTTTGAAGATGGTGAGGAATACGCTGATTTTTGTATAGGTGAGGCGTTATGTTTTTTTTATAGGGATGAAAATTGTGAAGACGAGGATGACGACGACGACAATTATGACGAAGATGGGGATGAACCAAGGACAAAAAGGGACTCCATATATTTAGATGATGATTATCCGGAAAGAGATGAGGTTACAGATCTAATGTATAAAGAGTACTATGATGATTTGGTTTCTTTGTGGGGAGAAATGTCAGAAGACTCAGACTGTTAAGTTTTTTCAAAAAATATTTGTTTTTATATAATTTAATTGGTACATTTGTCTCCAATTTAAAATTTATTATATGAATTCAAACCCGGAATTTAGTATTAAACTGATTAATAAATCAGATGTAACCATCCATAACTACTTAAGTAGGACAAAGGATAAAATCTATTATGATGACGGTATCCAAAGACGAAAAGTCTGGAAAAAAAGAGATAGGGTTGAGTTTATCGATTCAGTTCTCCACAATACAAATACTGATAATATTGTTTTAGCTGAAATTAACTCCGCTATACAAAAAGCTTACATCGAGAAGAATGATGACGACTTTGAGTACTTTAAAAAATTAAGTGATCAAGGTTATGAATACATATCAATTGACGGATCTAATCGGACGGAGTGTCTGTTTGAAAGATTTTCAAAGATCACCGACTGGAAAAAATCCAGTCAAGAAGACTCAAAATTATTTGACAGTGTGGTATCGATCGTTGAGGTACACTTCTCAAGTAAACAAGATTTACATGATATAGCTATTAACCGAAATAGTGGTACCGCTTGGAATCAACAGGAAAAAAGAAACGCGGTTAGAAGTTTTACATCAAATTACATTAGAAATATGTCTGACAAATATATTGATGTGTTAACAAAAATAAAGGGTGTAACCATGACTAGAATGGGTGACCGTGAATTAATGTCAATTCTATTGACATATCATCAAAAACCAACCACAAATATTGACTCCAGTTTGTTGGACCAAATTGTAGTACAAAATGATGTCACTGAACGGCTTGAGTTTGAGTCGGTACTAAAATCCTGGTCAGAGGTAATTACTAAAATTGTGGGTACCAAGTCGGTTGTGACCAAATCATTTTCAATCAACCTATTTGTATTTTTATTGGAGACCCAAAGAAAGTTCAACATGAAACTCAAAAAGGAAATGATTGGTGAGTTTTCTGATGTGTACTTAAAACTTGAAGAGAGTCGAATTCAATTGACCGTTGATCCTGTGACAAATTTAAGTTCTCAGTGGAACGAACTAAACCGTGGTGGTACTAGGTATCTAGAGTATAAGTTTGAGTTGATTCTATGTGGGTTTTGTGACGTGTATGACAAGTATTTTAGTGTATTGGACCCTAATAGATTATTTACTGAGGATCAAAAGATCTCTAAATGGATTGAAACTAGGGGTGTTTTGGAGTCCATGGACGGATTAAAAAGAAAATATAGACTTCACCAGGTATTAAACCCGAAATACATCGTAGGGGACCATAAAATCCCCCACTCTAAGGGTGGTGAAACAATAATAGATAACTTATCTTTAATGACTAAGGAAGAAAACCTATTAAAGTCTGACAAAGTTTTAAATCAATAAAAACAAATCATATATGGAACTAAGTAGAAAACAAATGACAAAGGTCGAAGAGACTTTACGGGACTTTAAATGTTTAATCCCTAGATACCTGGAGTGTAAAAATAGTCCAAAGAAACTAAAAAGTTTTTGTACGAGAAATAGGAACCCACTTTGGGATTTAACCAACCTAAAATATTTCTCAACCGGATTAAAGTCTACCGGTGTTATTAAAGCTGGTCTAGAAGATCAAACATCCCGTGAACATTACATCCAACGATCATTAGCTATGGGGTTGATATTTGATGAGTTAATAAATAACCCAAAAATGAAATCAAAACAATTTTTATCGTTAATTAAAAAATACGGGTCAACGGTTGAGGTTTTACGTGAGGAACATAAATCTATTGGTAGGGTGACAAAAAACACCGGTATATTTAACTTTAGAATCTATAAGTCCGTTGGGATTGATATTCCTGGTCTGGATAAACACCTATCGTCCCAGGAGATATTTTAAAACATATTTCTAAACATAATTAAACCCACTTAATGTGGGTTTTTTTATGTTTGTAAGGTATTTATAAACAGTATGAAAATAGTAATTACCGAATCACAATTAAGACAGTTAACGGAGATGTATAACCCAGACAAGTTATATAGGAAAAGTTATATTGTGAATGTTTTAAATAAAGCTCCTAGACAATATAAGAAATATCTTTCTTCACTTGATGAAGTTGACTGTTATGATAGTGACGGAAATAAACACGAGTGTGTAAAAATACCTCAGTTTATTCATCAATATCTATCTGGTCAATATTAAATGACTGAACAATTAACCAAACAATGATCATTATACCTGGGAACCAGAACATATTTTTGTATTTATATTTGTAAATATAGTGATATTTATTAAATAAAACAACATATGAACAATATCCTAAATGAAATAAATTTAATAAAGTATTTAACGGACTATAAACGAGGTATCGTAATATCCGAACAAGAAACTTACGAATTAATAAGTGAAGGTAGTGTAGATAATTGTATATCCCACTTTCAAAATTGGGTTTCCACCACCAAACAAGACCCGGATTCTTTAGGTCCAAAGGGTGTTGACGGTAAATGGGGTCCTATGACATCAGGAGCTTTCACTAAATATGGGGATGAGTATTCAACAACTATTAGAAACTCTAATGACGTGACAAACTTTCAAAATTACGTAAAAAACACTAAAGGTGACTCAAAGATCCTGGGGTCGACTGGAGTTGATGGTAACTGGGGTGATAAAACTAAGTCAGCGTGGGATAAATACGGATCAAGTTATATATCTTCCGCCTGTAAAAAAACTAAAAGTAGTGATGGTAACAAAAAAACCGACGAAACGTCAAAATCATGTAGTGGGGGTAAGAAGATACCTAAATTTGAAAAGGTGAATACCTGTTTATCAAACTCCACAAAAAGTGTTGAACTTGGTAAATCGAGTGTTACAGACTGTGCGGCTTTTGTCAACGCTTTTTCAGATAGGGTGAGTTACGTTGGGAACGCTTGGTTTTCACACGATCTAGATAGTGCGGGAAAAAGAAAGTTTAGTGCTTATACTAGTGTCTCAGATAGTATTAAAGAAGAAGCTAGAAAACTATTTAACTCAATCTGGCAAAAAGGTGGGTGGGAAAAAGCTCCTGAATACAAACCAAACGTTAAAATTTTACAAAGTAAATTAATACCAAACCAGTCATCACTGTCGTCTAAACTAGTTAAAGGTGATATTGTTGGAATATACTACCCCTCATCGTCACACCATGTTGAAGCTTTTTATCAAGCTGCCACTGGTAAAGATGGTAAAGGGAATAATATAACACCTAGTTATGTTGTTACGGATTCTTCTGGTAAGTTTGTTATGGGACCAAACGGATTCCCAAAATTAGGTAAGACGTGGAATAGTGGTCGTTTATGGAGTATGAATACACACTTAGGTATTGTGGGTGAGGTTAAAAACGGTGTACCGATAATCTTCCACAATATTGGTGGTACGGTTTACGCTGACCCAATAGGTAAACTACAGGGTGATGGAAAAATAATGTGGATAAAATCGACCTAATGACCAAAAATTTAGATAATATAATTAAAAGGGTTCTACTGGAGTATAAAGCTGACCCTTTCCTGCAAGCGTATGATCCTGGACCATACGCGAATTTCGCGTATGATCCTTCTGGTGGTATCGGGGCTGCTAGAATATCTTCAGGTTTACCAGCTACTGGAAATTTTAAATCAGACAATTTAGTTCTTAATAAATCAATGGAAAATTCTAGATCTCAACAAGCTAGTTCATGCGTTCCGGGACCGTACGTTTCGTCAATCCGTAAGCTTAAGGATTCCGGTGCCTCAACTTTATTATTGAAAGCTGCTCTTGGTATTATTGGTAGGGAAAGTGATTTTGGTGGTGGTGAAAGTGTGATGGCTAAAAAATGGTGGTCTTACCAACTAAAATCTAAAGCTAAAAATCTTAAATCATTTTTTGATCAGTATGGTGGCGACCCAACGTCACTTGGTCCAGGACAAATAACACCACAAACAGCTAAACAATATGGTATTAATCCCAACGATCTAAATGACATATCGACAGCGGTTAACGGAGTTTATAAAATATTAGTATCAAACTACAACATAGCGATTAAAAATGGGTATTCAACAAATAAACCGTCATCAAATTTCACAAGTGGTACTGGTAACGCAGCTTTAGATTTAGCGATAGCTGGTCATAACCTTGGTGAATCTAAAATGACCAAATATTGTGAGACATCAAACCCAAAAATCAAAAAGTTTTGTTCACTAACTGGAAAAGTTGAGGGTGGTGTTACGGTTTACAATAAACCCGTCACTAATTACTTACCAAACTATGGGACAACATTAACGACACATAATTATGTTGCTGAGGTGGCAAAAAGGATGAAAGGATTCTCTTGTGTTGATAATAACTGGAGTGGTAAATTTGAAAGTTTTTTTAAGGGTTTATCGTCATTAAACACCCAAACAAAGTCTAAATGGGATGGGTTTAAACCTGGTGATCTTAGGTATTGGAAAGCTTTATATTCAGCGATAGGAAAAGCTGGGTTAACAGTTAAACTGGATCCAAAAGCTAATGGGAAAATAGAGAACGCTAATTATTTTTATAATGGTCCGTGGATCATTTGGAGGGACACAACGATGAATGGTGGTTACTTCATATCTAGTGGTAACGGTACCATAAATAAAACGTCAGTGGCTGTTAAAATAACAACGTACGGTGGTAAATACGCTGGTGAAGACATATCAAAAACAATCGTCCAACTTAAAGGCGGGAATGGTAATAGATATTATCTAACAGCTTTCTTAAAAAGTAAACCAGAAAATCTGGTTTACCAAAATACTAAAAAATAATTTACTTGAAGTATCCGTAAATGAAGACGGGTGGTTCTTTTCTTCCTACGAGGTCTTTAAGAATTGAGTTTGTT
>Ga0209107_10001292_pt1 | contig 13989 bp, 13 predicted proteins | sample LakErihyJuly2011_2_FD_187460 | JGI IMG/M metagenome (GOLD analysis project Ga0209107, IMG submission 187460) | Freshwater microbial communities from dead zone in Lake Erie, Canada - CCB hypolimnion July 2011 (SPAdes) (version 2) | ecosystem: Environmental > Aquatic > Freshwater > Lentic >... | reverse complement strand
AAATAATATCGCTATCGATAGTGTTTATATGAATCAAACGCTGAATGATTTTTATGAAATTGGTGTCAACCTAAAATCATTTGGAGAGCAAGATAATTTAATTCCAATTGGTTTATACAATAATAACAAACTAGTGGCTAAAACATTAGTTAAATTTGAAAAACAAGAAACTTCAATCAATTTTACAATTCCAAAGAAAGATTTTAATGGTTACGTTTCCATAAATGATGCAAGTTTGAAATACGACAATATCTATTATTTTAGCATTTCAAAACCAGAGAAAACCAATGTTATTAGCATTGGAAAAAAAGAAAAAAATAGTTTTTTAAATCGTATTTATACTTCCAAAGAATTCAATTATAGTAATTCTACTATAGAAACATTAGATTATAATAGTATTGAAAAGCAAGATGCTATAATTCTAAATGAACTTGAAAATTTACCTCAAGCATTAGTAACCAATTTAAAATCATTTGTAGAAAAAGGTGGAAATTTAATATTTATTCCATCTTCAGAATCTAAAATTGCTGAAACCAATCGTTTTTTAGGATCTCTTGGACAAATACAATTTGGAAACAATCAAAATACAAACAAATTAATTACTAAAATTGCATTTCAACATCCATTATTTCAGTCAGTTTTTGAGAAAAAAATTGATAATTTTCAATATCCATATACAAAGCAAAATTACGAATTAAAAACTTCAAACCCAGCAATTTTGAGCTACGAAGACCAAAGTTGTTTTTTAACTTCCGTTCAAAATCAGGTTTCTAGTGTATATGTTTTTGCTGCTCCAATTAATACGATGAAATCTAATTTCCAAAATTCACCTTTAATTGTTCCTATATTTTACAATATGGCCCAAAATGCTCAGAAAACAGGCGTAAATTCGTTAACTATTGGAGAAAAAAAACCGTTTTTAGTTGCTACAAACTTATCGAAAGATGAAATATTAGAGGTAAAAAATGAAAATGAGAAATTTATACCAATACAACAAATATTAAATAACAAAGTTAAATTACAATTCAATGATTACCCTATCTTTGCAGGGAATTTTAAAATTTACAAAAAAGACGAAATTGTCAGAAATATAAGTTTTAATTACAATCGTTCAGAAAGTAATTTAGAGCAATCGCAAAGCCAATTATTATCCGATTATAAAGTCGTAAAATCTATCGAAACTATATATAACAGTTTACTTTCCGACCGAAGTAACAACGAAATTTGGAAAATATTTGTAATATTGACCTTTTTATTTTTATTTTTAGAAGTAGTAATTCAAAAATTAGTAAAATGAACATAATCATCCGAGAAGCAAAAATTATTGACTCAAAAAGTCCTTTTCACAATCAAATTGTTGATGTGAAAATAAAATCAGGAACAATTGAAAAAATTGGAAGTAAAATCCCAAATGAAAATGGTTTTGAAGAAATAAAATTTGAAAATTTACATCTTTCCCAAGGATGGTTTGACAGCAGTGTATCTTTTGGAGAACCTGGTTTAGAAGAACGAGAAACTATTGCGAATGGATTAAATGTAGCTGCAAAAAGCGGTTTCACAGCGGTGGCTTTACAGCCCAACTCCTTCCCTATTATTGACAATCAATCACAAATAAATTTCGTAAGAAACAAAGCCAAAGGATTTGCAACAGAATTATTTCCAATTGGCGCCTTCACAAAAGAAAGCGAAGGCAAAGATATGGCTGAATTGTTCGATATGAAAAATGCAGGAGCAGTTGCTTTTGGAGATTATAATAAAAATATCGACAATGCCAATCTGTTAAAAATAGGATTGCAATATGTTCAAGATTTTGACGGATTGCTACTTGCTTTTTGTCAAGATACAACCATAAAAGGAAATGGAGTGGCAAATGAAGGCGTTGTTTCTACGAGAATTGGATTGAAAGGAATTCCAAATTTAGCGGAAGAACTTCAACTGTCAAGAAACCTATTTTTATTAGAATATACAGGTGGGAAAATGCACATTCCAACAATTTCAACAGCAAAATCGGTTGAATTAATTAAAAATGCAAAAGCCAAAGGATTAAATTTAACCTGCAGTGTTGCCGTACATAATTTGGTTTTAACAGATGAAAAATTAGATGGTTTTGATACCCGATTTAAAGTTACGCCGCCATTAAGAACCGATGCAGACAGAAAGGCTTTACTTGCAGGAATTCTAGACAATACTATAGACATGGTTACATCAGATCATAATCCGATAGATATTGAGCATAAAAAAATGGAATTTGACGGAGCCAAAAATGGGACAATTGGTTTGGAAACTGCCTTTGGAGCTTTAACAACGGTGCTACCTTTGGAAAAAGTAATCGAAAAATTAACCGCTGGAAAAAGCGCATTTAGCATTGAAAACGCTTCAATAAAAGAAGGTTTAATCACTAATATAACGCTATTTAATCCAAATGGGAATTGGACTTTCAACAAAGAAAACATCTTATCAAAATCGAAAAACTCCGCTTTTATTGGAAACGAAATGAAAGGGAAAGTTTATGGAATTTATAATCAAGGAAAATTAGTTTTAGCATAAAAATAGTATGGAAAACTCAGTAGAAGAAGGGAAAATAGCCGCTATAACAAGTTACGTTTTAGTAGTTGGCGTTTTTATTGCAATGTCGATGAACAGTGAAAGTAAAAATTCCTTTGCGTCGTTTCACATTCGTCAAGCATTAGGAATTTCATTGACTTTTATTTCTTTGGGATTAATTATTAGCAATTTTAATAGTTTTATAATTTCCGCACCAATGTGGATTTCTGTTTCTGTTTTATGGAGTTATGGTATTTTCAGCGCTATAAATGGAACTACAAAACCATTGCCTATATTGGGTAACTATTTTCAAAAATGGTTTAAAAGTATCTCATGAATATGGAATTATCGTTAGTTTATCAAATTCGAGAACCAAAAATAAAAGCCGATAAAAACCCATTATTACTACTATTACACGGTTACGGAAGTAATGAAGACGATTTATTTTCGTTTGCAGCAGAACTTCCTGACGAATATTATGTGGTTTCAGCTCGAGCACCATATGATTTGCAATATGGAAGTTATGCGTGGTATGACATCAACTTTGATGCCGATCAGAATAAATTTTCAAACCACGACCAAGCCATCATTTCAAGAGATTTAGTGGTAAATTTCATTAACGAATTAACTGCAAATTATTCTATTGACGCTTCCAAAGTTACGTTAATTGGCTTTAGTCAAGGTTCTATTTTGAGTTATTCAATTGCGCTTTCTTATCCTGAAAAAGTTCAAAAAGTAGCTGCAATGAGCGGTTATTTGAACCTAGATATTATTAAAGAAAACTATCAGAATAATGATTTTAGCAATTTAAAAATATTTGCTTCCCACGGAACAGTTGACCAAGTAATTCCTGTAGATTGGGCACGAAAATCACCCGCTATTTTAGAAAGTTTAGGAATTAAAACAACGTACAAAGAATACCCAATTGGTCACGGAGTTTCTCCTCAGAATTTTTATGATTTGAAAAGCTGGTTGTTAGAAAAATAAACTACAATCGAATTAAGTCTGAAAGTTAAATTGCCAATCTGTGAAAATTAGCCACAGATTCACTGATTAAAAAAAAATAAAAAATCTGCAAATCTATGGCTAAAAATTTTCTTACTGTTTTTGGTACACTAAAGATTGAATGACTTCAAAAGAAATGCTTTTATCATCATTTACAAAATACTTTAATAACACTTCACCCCAATATTCGCCATCGCTAAAATCAGCAATAATCCATCGGTGGTTTAGCACTTTTACTTTATTGATAATAAACTTATTTGTGCCTAATTTTTCTTGACCTGTGTATGGATTTCCATTTGGATTATCGTTAAAATCCATTAATTTATCCTTAAGCAATGGAATTAATGTTGCATAATCGATATTTTTTTCTGGCACATCAGAGTAAAAATAATTCTGTGCTTTCTCGTTATTTTCTAATGAAAAATAGTTTGCATCAACCAGATTATCATTCAATTTTGCTTCTTTTACTTGTGATTTTTTGGTCAATTTATCCAACTGCTCTTTCTGAAAAGTAACTTCTTTAGAATAATAAGCATAAGTGAAAACATTGAAAACCATTGCCAAAATAAAAAGGTAAAGTAAAAGAGATTGTTTCATTTTTTAAATATTAATTTCTAAATTATCGTATGCTAAATAAACGTTTTTTGGGAGTTTTTGTTGTACTTCATCATGAAAACCTAAAATATGACTTATATGAGTCAAATAGGTTTTTTTAGGCTGAACCAAATCTATAAAATCTAAGGCTTCTTGCAAATTAAAATGCGTGTTGTGTGGCTCTTCTCGTAAGGCATTTACAACCAAAACATCCAAGTTTTTCAACTTTTCAAGTTCTGATTTTTCAATAGTTTTCACATCCGTAAGGTATGCGAAATCATCAATTCTATAGCCAAACACTTGAAGATTTCCGTGCATCACATCTATAGGAATTACTTTTTTACCACCTAAAGTAAAAGGTTGATTATTGATTACTTCAATTGGCGATACAGAAGGAGCTCCAGGATATTTATTCACCATTTCAAAAACATAATCGAATCTTCTTTTCAGATTTTCAAGTACACGTTGGTGTGCGTAAATCGGAATATTTCCTTGCTTGAAATTAAAAGGACGAATATCATCCATTCCAGCAGTATGATCTGCGTGTTCGTGCGTATACAAAACAGCTTCAACTTTAGGACATTTTGAAGTTAGCATTTGCTGTCTAAAGTCTGGTCCACAATCAATTACGAAAGAAAATCCTTCCCAAGAAATCCATATAGAAACACGTAATCGCTTGTCTTTAGGGTTCTCACTTTGGCATACAGAATGATGACTTCCTATAACTGGAATTCCTTGCGACGTGCCGGTGCCTAAAAAATATACTTTCAACAAATTTCTTTTTATACAAAAATAAGATAAATTATCTTTTATTAAAGCCCTATTTTACTAACTTTGTAAACAAGTTATTGTAAATCATAAAATGGATACTGAAATAAAATTAAAAGGTGACAAAATCATCGAACAAATCCCTTCTATAAAGGACAAAGCACTTCGTATCAATATGAACGAAAATATCTATGGAACTTTTGCTGAAATTGGAGCTGGTCAAGAAACTGTAAGGCATTTTTTTAGGTCTGGAGGTTCTTCAGGAACGATTGCAAAAGCAATGTCAGCCTACGATAAAGATTTTAGTGATGCCATTTATGGCGACGAAGGCGATGGCAGATATGTAACCGAAAGTCGTTTGAAAAAGATGCTTTCTCACGAATATGACTTAATTGAAAAACGATTAAGCAGAGCAAAACATCCCAATAAAATGTTTTTTAGCTATGCTAATACTGTTGCAACCATTGATTTCGCAAAACAATTCAAAGGGCACGGTTGGGTAGGAATTCGCTACCAAATTGAACCTGATGAAGATATAAATGAAATTATTATCCACATTCGATTTAAGGAAACTGATGCCCGTTTGCAACAAGAAACCTTAGGTGTTTTGGGAGTAAATTTGATTTATGGTGCTTATTATAAGTACAACGACCCCAAAAAATTACTTCGTTATTTATACGACCATTTAGATAAAGACCAATTAGAAATTGACACAATCAATTTCTCAGGACCTCGTTTTGCTACTGTTGACAACCGTTTAATGAGTTTACAATTGGTAAAAAACGGAATGACCGATGCAGTAATGTTTGATCCAAATGGAAATAATATTTTACCAGCAGCCATTCTTTACAAAAAAAATATTTTGGCATTCAGAGGAAGTTTCCGTCCCGTTACGAAAGTAAATATGGATATGTACGAACATTCCTTGAAAATGTTTCTCAACGAGAATAAAGTGGATAAGGAAAATACCTTGGTGATTTTTGAAATCACACTTTCAAATTTACGTTCCGACGGAGAAATCGACGAGCGTGATTTTATGGATCGAGCCGAATTGCTATGTTCGTTAGGGCAAACCGTAATGATTTCGAACTTCCAAGAATATTATCGCGTGGTGGAATATTTCTCTAATTACACCAAAGCCCGAATGGGATTGGCGATGGGTGTTAATAATTTAATTGATATTTTTGATGAAAAATACTATCGTCATTTAAGTGGTGGAATATTAGAAGCGTTTGGAAAACTATTCTATCGCGATTTAAAAGTGTTCCTTTACCCAATGCTTGGCGAAAATGGCGAAATCATTACTTCTGACAATTTGAAAGTGCATCCAAGAATGAAAGAGTTGTATAAATTCTTCAAGTCCAATGGAAAAGTAATCGACATTGAAGATTTCGACCCTCAAAATTTAGAGGTTTTCTCACGTGAGGTCTTGAAAATGATAAGCAACGGAAAATCTGGTTGGGAAGATATGTTACCACAAGGAATTAGTGAAATCATCAAAAAGCACCGCCTTTTTGGGTTCGATCCTAACAAAGTTTTGCAAGCTAAAAATTAACTGAACACACCAATATATAAAAAGCCAAGAAGTATCTATATTACATCTTGGCTTTTTTTTCGTATATTTTAGAAACCCAAAAACTATTTCAGAATTTGGTTGGCGTGATCTTTGGTTTTTACATCCGAAATAACTTCGTCAATTGTTCCATTTTCATCAATTATGAAAGTGGTTCTGTGAATTCCATCATATTCTTTTCCCATAAACTTTTTAGGTCCCCAAACGCCAAAAGCTTGAATTACCGATTTGTCCTCATCCGCCAAAAGTGGGAAGGGAAAAACAAATTTATCTCTGAATTTGGCTTGCGCTTTTTGAGAATCGGCACTTACGCCTAAAATGGCATAATTGTTAGTTTGAAAACGTTCGAAATTATCTCTTAAATCACAAGCTTCTGCGGTGCAACCTGGAGTATTTGCTTTTGGATAAAAGAAAACGACTAATTTTTTTCCGCTGTAATCGGCTAATTTATGAGCAGTTCCTTCTTGGTCAACTCCTGAAAATTGTGGGGCTTTATCGCCTTTTTTTAATGTGGTCATAGTATCTAATTTAAATTAAAACTGCTTATTTGAAAATTAAATTTAGTAAAAATATTGTAGTAAATTTACGATTCAAATTTAATAAAAAATGAATAAGCAAGAACGAATAACATTTGTTATTAATACGTTAAAAGAAAAATATCCTAGTATTCCGATTCCATTAGACCATAAAGATCCTTATACTTTGTTGATTGCTGTGCTTTTATCAGCGCAATGCACGGATGTTCGTGTGAATAAAATTACGCCATTATTGTTTGCAAAAGCAGATAATCCGAACGATATGATTAAAATGTCTGTGGAGGAAATTAAAGCTATTATTAGGCCATGTGGATTGTCTCCAATGAAATCAAAAGGAATTCATGGATTGTCACACATTTTAATTGACAAACACGAGGGGAAAGTTCCGCAAAGTTTTGAAGCCTTGGAAGAACTTCCTGCCGTGGGGCATAAAACGGCAAGTGTGGTGATGTCACAAGCTTTTGGCGTTCCAGCTTTTCCAGTAGATACGCACATTCACCGCTTAATGTACCGATGGAATTTGACCAACGGAAAAAATGTAACGCAAACAGAAAAAGATGCCAAACGGATTTTTCCTAAGGAAATTTGGAATGATTTGCACTTACAAATTATCTGGTATGGTCGAGAATATTCGCCTGCTCGGGGGTGGAATTTGGATTTAGATGTTATTACAAAAACGATTGGACGGAAATCGATTTTGGAAGAATACTACAAAAAAAATCCCGATAAAATATCGGGATTTTGATTAATTAGCTAAAACTTCAATTGACTTTTTACCAACTTTAAAAATATTCAATGCTTTTGAATAATTAAGTAAAAACTGTATTGTTTCTTTTTTTGGTAAAATTTTTGAACCTTTTAAAGCTTCTTGAGGGTAGATTTTCGCCATAATTAAATTAAGAATTAATTTATATTTAACTATAACGTAATATATTTTCAAATAGTATTAATTGGTTAATATAATTTGATGTTTGTCAATAACTTTTCTTAAGTTCATAATTGCATACCGCATTCGACCAAGTGCTGTATTGATGCTAACGCCTGTCGTTTCAGATATTTCTTTGAAACTTAGGTCTTGATACATGCGCATCATCAAAACTTCTTTTTGTTCAGCAGGAAGCTCCTCAATTAATTTTCTTAAGTCGTTTTCTACTTGAGTTGTAATTAATTTTGATTCAATGTTGGGCACATTATCTGACATAATAGAAAAAATAGAAAATTCCTCAGTTTCTCTGTACATCGGCATTTTTTTATTTCTTCGGTAATGATCAATAATAAGGTTGTGTGAAATTCGCATAACCCAAGGTAAAAATTTTCCTTCTTCATTATAGGAATTAGACTTCAGGGTTTTAATAACTTTAATAAAAGTATCCTGAAATATATCGTCTGAAATATCTCTATCCGATAATTTGGAATAAATAAAACCGTAAATTTTAGATTGGTGTCTGTTAATTAAAATAGTCAAGGCGTTTTCATCACCTGCTATGTAATTTTTTACCAATAGTGCGTCTGGGGTTTGTACATTAGCCATAAAATACCTTTTAGTTGTTAAATAAATTTGAGAATTATCTCTAAAAAGTAGTTTTCTGTAATAGGCAAATGTTAAATTAGAATTTATATTAAAACAAATATAGAATAAAATTTATTTAAAAAACAAATTTAATTTGAAAAATTAAATTCTTTATTATTTTTAAGTATGTGATATAAAGTAAAAATAACTCACAAAAATAGATTTCCTTGAGGAAATAATTTATTTTATATAATTAAAAATTGAAATTATTTCACTATCATTTTTTTAACTCTTTTATTGTCTCCAGAATAAACAGCAAGTAAATAAATACCTTGTGAAAGATTTTTAATATCAATGTGGTTCGTATCCGTTTTGGTTTCTAAAACTAAAATTCCTGTCATATTATATACTTCAACTTTGTCAATTTCTGCTTCGGAATTTATATTTATGAAGTCTTCTACGGGATTTATAAACGAAAATTCTACAGGTTCTTGAATTGATGCCAACTCTAAAGCACAATTACTTCCTACAACATAGGAATAATAATTTGTAACCGAATATCCTCCAGCATAAGCAAACTTTACACCATAATTTATAGTGTTACCATTAGTTTGTCCTGTAATAGTATGTGTAAATACGTTACCAGTTACATTTGTCATTTGAGTTTCAGCAAATGATGGACTTTGTCGCCAAAGAATAGCCACTACCCCTACTTTATCAGTATCCAACAATCCGTAAGTTATTTTAACATTGGTTCCTAAAGTTTCGAAAGCATAAGTATATCCTGTAGAAAAAGAACCTGTTTGTGCTAAATTGCTAGTGCCGAAGCAACCCGTAACACTAGTAGTGGTTGCGTTAACAACAATTGGATTTGATACAAAATTATTTCCAGACAGATCACTAGCTGCTATTGAAAAACTATAATTTGTATTTGGGTTTAAGTTGGGAACAACAACGGATTTTTGAACTCCAGATGGGCTAGCTGTATTTATTGTGCCACCGCTATAATTAATACTATAAGAAACATTTCCAGAATTGTCGTTAGCGTTTACTAACAATTCAATAGTTGAACTAGTCACTGCGCCAACAGTTGCCGTAAAATTAGTTGGTGGTTGGTTGTCAACAGTTGTATTTTGATAAACTTTAACATAATCGATAACCATAGCCGCTTGGGTAAAATCAGGAAGAATAGTTCCCGCTACGCCACCCATAGCGATATTTAACAATAAGTATTGTTCCGCATTAAATGGCCAATTACTTGGTGTTTTAACTGAAGGGTTATAGAAATAATACGCCACTCCATCCAATAAAAAAGTAATTTGAAACGGTGACCAATTCATAGAATATACGTGATAATCGGTTCCTAGATTGGCCGCAATAGTTCCGCCATGATTTACTGTATTTCCAAAAGAAGAAGGAGTATGGAGTGCACTTTGTATGTATCCTGTTGGTCTCCAAGATGTTATACCATGCTCCATAATATCAATTTCACCACAAGCCGGCCAACCTGTTGTTCCAAATTGAGCATCAAAAAAACCGCCATCTTCGTTAATATTTTTCCCTAACAACCATAAAGCTGGCCAAGTACCCTGATTAGTTGGAACTTTGGCGCGAATATCCACACGACCATAAAGAAATGCAAATTTTGAATTCAATCTTGCTGAAGTATATTGTTTTGTAATATTTTGACTGGTGTAAGATTCTTTTTTGGCTACAATATTTAATGAACCACCATCTACAAATGAGTTGGTTTGTTCATTTGTATAATGTTGCTCTTCGCCATTAAACCAACTTCCTCCCGCTGGCAATTGTGTTTGATGAAACCACTTGTTTGAATCGACAGCTCCGTTAATATTAAACTCATCAGACCAAACTAAATTATTATAAACCACATCAACTTGGGCAAAACTAAATTGTGTTGCAAATAATACTATTAGTAGCATTTGAAAAAGTGTACTTTTTTTCATATTTATTTTTTTATGGAACTGTTTCGTTTACTGATTTATCTATACTTGGTCAACTTGTTTCTGTACTACTAATTTTCTTTCTTCTAATTCTTTTTTTATTTCGTTTGCTTTTTTCTCCGTAAGATCATAATTTCTCATGATATACATAGCTATTAATGTACCACATATTGGCACGCCAGAGAAAAACAATCTCAAACCGGTAACAGCACCTTCTGGTTGGGTCGGCGCACCAGCTTTAAATGCTACGGCAGACATAATAACACCCGTTAACAATCCAGCAATTGCAAAACCAAACTTGACCATCCACCAATAAATAGCTCCAAAAATACCTTCTCTTCTTTTTCCTGATTCTAACTCATCCATATCGCAAACATCTGCAGTCATAGACATCATAAGGGTAAATAAACTTCCAATTCCGAAAGAGAAAAATGGCAATGCAAATAAAAACATATAAGGCTTACCCGGAATAAATAGCAACCAAAGTAATATGTATCCTATCACAGAAATGCCTTGAGAAATTAAAAATGCTGTTTTTTTCTCCATTTTTTTGGACATCCAAGCCACAATTGGAATAACAATAAAAGTGGTTGCTAATGCGCCTATACATCCGAAAAGTGTTGGCCAAATTCCTGCAGCAGCAGTATCTCCATTAAACAGATAATATACAACTATAAAAAATGTGAAACCTGCAACTGTATTGAAAGCATTAAAAATAAAAAAGGTAGCAATACAAAGTTTTCTAAATGGTTTATTAGAAAACGCTTCTTTAAAACTACTTAATATTTCTTTTAAACTTCCGCCAATATTTCTAAATGTTAATGGTTTTAAGGTCTCGTCAAATTTGGTTGATTTGCTTTTAATAAAAATGGCAGGGACCATCGCTAAAAGCATAAATACCAATCCCACCCAAATGGCTAACGTTCTTGTAGCGGTATCTGCATTTGGAAACCAAGCAGGATCGTACATAATTACCCAAAACCATGGTGCAATTACCCATGCCCACTGCCCTATCCATTGTGAAATTGCCATAATACTGGTGCGTTCGTGAAAATCGTCACTCATTTCATATCCCATAGCCACATACGGTACACTAAAAATGGAAAGTCCGATGTGAAAAATTAGTGACATTACCAGAAAAAATATGAAGTTATAAGTCACGCTATTTTCACGGTATAATTGCCACATAATTATAAAAGAAATTCCCATAATGATGGAGCCAACAAATACATATTGTCTTCTTCTTCCCCAATCTGATTTTGTATTATCTGATATAAAACCCATGATAGGATCAAAAAAAGCATCAACAATTCTTGGTACAAAAAATAAAATACCCCACATCCATGATGGCATTCCTAAGTTTTCGACTAATACAACCATGAAAATTCCTAAAGCTGCTGGAAACATTTGGTTGGCAAGCATTCCTAATCCAAAGGCAATTTTTTGACTCATTGGAACCATTACTTTGGTATTTGTATTATTTGACATATGTAAAATTTTTAATTATGTAATTAATTAGATTTTATAATTATTGTTTGAAGCGCATTTGCATCTATTGTAATCATTTTATTTTTTATTTTTTAACTGAATAGCAATTGTTTGAATACGATTCGTTGGATTAAAAACAGCAATGGCAATGGAATCATCTAGATTCTTACTGCTGTTGCCATTATTTCTTTATAGTTTATATTACATCCAATCTTTACAGCTATACAACGAAAATGCTGCAATACTAGCTATCATCAAAAATCTTCTAAAAATTATTTTATTCAATTTATTTAGCATTTTTTAATTCATTAAAATAGTATTTGGAACTTTTACATCCTGCCATAAAGCATTTTCATCTCCATTATAGGTTTTAACAATTGGTTTCCCATTTCGGGTTAAACCATTAAAAATTCCTTTATCAACTTTATCCCAAAGCGCAAATTTGGCTTGGTTTTGCAAATTGATCAATCCGAAATGATTTTCAGAACCTAAAGGATTTGAACCATCTTTCCAATTTTCATCAAAAGCTTCAAAATAAAAACATGAAATATTGTTTTTGTTGCTCCATTCTCTCATTAAGTTATAATATAACCCTGATTTATATTCATCTGTTGCTTTAGAACCATCGTTTCCATACATTTCGTTTGATGCTGTTGCCCATCCTGTTTCGCCAATATGAACTGGTTTATTTTCACCAATTGACTTCATATAATTGATAACATTTTCGTATTGGCTATTAGCATAATCCCTGGCTCTTAACATAACAGCGTCTATTTTATCCTTATCTGTTAACTGTAATTCACTTTCTTTAATTCCCCAAAAAACGGGATTATAATGTGTGTCGTGCATTGGATACGTGTGCATCGAAATATAATCAACTGCTTTAATTAGTTGTTTCAAATCCTCCACATGATAATCGGCTGAATGTCCGCCCCAAGAAGCAAAATTATCAGAACTTGTAATCCAAACTTGATTCGGTAATTTATTTTCTTGCTTTAAATTCTGTAAATGTTTTACCCATTTTAAAATAATATTTGGTGTCACATAATAATTAGTTGCCCATTTCACCATCGCTTCATTTCCAACAGAAATAATTTTAACTATTTCTGGATATTTATTTGTCAATCTTACCGCTTCTTCAATTTCTACAGCATTTCTTTCACTTTCTTCATTATGAATGGGTTGTAATTTTGTCCATGCGTTTTTACAATCAATCCAAGCGCCTAGCATGACATACATTTCAAAATTTGCATCCGTTTTTTTTAATTCTGTAATGGCTTTTAATATATTGGCTGCTTCTTCGTAATGCACGTTATAAGTTCGTAATACTTTTATATTCAAAGTAGAAAGTATTTTTAAATCTTCTTTAATTTCATTTATCGTGGGTTGCTTTTCTCTTGTTTGAGTTCTGTAACCACCATAACAAATACCTTGGTATTCTGTATTTCCTAATAATTTTTCTGCCGTCATTTCTCTTGAAACTAGATTATTAGTAATCATTGGTTTACATGATATAAACAATAGTAATATGATGCAAATCAGCTGTTTCATTATCTTAAAATGCTTTCGTTTAAAAATACTTCAACCAATGAAATTTCATTAGTTCGTTGCGCTATTTTTTTACTTTCTTCTTTGTTTAATTCTAAGGAATCAAACGTTTTTGTTTCACCATTTATATAGTTCAAAACAATTTTACTTGTTGGATGAATTGTATAAATAACTGGTACTTGACAGATTGTAAACGCTAAGCTATTTTTCTTAAGATGAATTTGATTTTTTGAACCGTCAACCATTATAAAAGTAGCTCCGGTTTCATTAGATAAAAATGCTTCTTTTTGTAGAAAGGTTGGTTGGAAATGTAATTTTCCGTCTTTTACTTTTACACCAAATTCACCTATTCTAACTAGGACATCTTCTTTTACTTGGCCTGTCATTCCGGGTTGTTGTGCGCCTTTACCAAAAGGAGTATGAGAATAAGGATCAGTTGGAAAAGCACCGTAAGCTTTT
>Ga0209107_10001291_pt1 | contig 13994 bp, 10 predicted proteins | sample LakErihyJuly2011_2_FD_187460 | JGI IMG/M metagenome (GOLD analysis project Ga0209107, IMG submission 187460) | Freshwater microbial communities from dead zone in Lake Erie, Canada - CCB hypolimnion July 2011 (SPAdes) (version 2) | ecosystem: Environmental > Aquatic > Freshwater > Lentic >... | reverse complement strand
CCATATTTCTTGGTTCTTCCTGTACCCATGCAAATTCAGCATTTTTGTATTGCTCAAACACGGTCTTCATTTGTGTTTCAGGCAATGGATACAATTGCTCAATTCTTACTATGGCAATATCAGATCTTTTTTCAGCTTCTTGTTTGGCCAGCAACTCGTAGTAAATCTTACCAGTACAGAACAAAACGCGCTTTATTTTTTTGGGATCTGCATTTTTATCGTTGATTAATTCTTGGAATTGACCTTCGGTAAAATCACTTGCATTGCTCACGCACAATGGGTGACGCAACAAACTTTTAGGGGTCATTACCACCAATGGAACTCTAAAGTCGCGTTTCAATTGTCTGCGCAAAGCATGGTATAAATTTGCTGGTGTTGAACAATAAACCACTTGCATGTTGTTGTTAGCACTTAGTTGCAAGAATCTTTCTAAACGTGCTGATGAGTGCTCCGGGCCTTGGCCTTCATAACCGTGAGGCAACAGTAAAACCAAACCGCTGTATTGGCCCCATTTGGTTCCAGCACTTGCAATGAATTGGTCTATCATAATTTGTGCACCATTAGCAAAGTCGCCAAACTGAGCCTCCCAAATGGTCAAATGGTTTGGTGTTGTGGTGCTGTATCCATATTCAAAACCCAATTCAGCGTATTCACTCAACAAGGTGTTGTAGATGTAGAACTGACCTTGTTGGTCGCTGACATGCTGAAGCGGAGTGTATTCTGCTTCAGAATCTTCCTTTTTTACCAGAGCGTGACGGTGACTGAAGGTGCCGCGTTCAGAATCTTGTCCAGCCAATCTTACCGAATGGCCTTCATCCAACAAAGTGGCATAAGCCATTAACTCACCCATAGCCCAATCAAATTTGTTGTCGGCAATCATTTTAATTCTGCCTTCATACAATTGTTGAACTTTTTTAATTGGTAAATTATCCGCTGGCAATTGGTTGATTTTTTTGGCCAATTCTGCCCAACGTTTGGCATCAAACACAGTATTCGCTGATTTTTCAAAATCTTCTTTTACAGGGAAATGATAGTCTTTCCAAAGATCATCAATTTTTAGTTTGGATTCTGGAGCTTTGTTTTGTTTTACATCATCGAGTGTTACCTGCAACAATTGCTTGAATTGTTCTTCCATCTCACGCGCAATTTCAGCATCAATTTCACCCCTAGAGATTAATTTTTCTTTGTAAATTTCTCTTGGATTCGGATGGGTAGAAATGATTTTATATAGCAATGGTTGGGTGAAACGAGGCTCATCGCCTTCGTTGTGTCCATATTTTCTATAACCTAATAAATCGATAAACACATCGCAATTGAATTGGTTACGGTATGCCATAGCCATTTTGATGGTGTGAACCACTGCTTCAACATCATCGCCATTTACATGGAATACCGGGCAGTTGGTGGTTTTAGCTACATCGGTGCAATAGATACTTGTTCTGCTGTCGGTGTAATTGGTGGTAAAGCCAATTTGGTTGTTGGTTACAATGTGCATGGTGCCTCCAATTCTATTGGCTTCCAAATTGCTCATTTGTACCACTTCATATACAATGCCTTGGCCAGATATAGCGGCATCTCCGTGTATTAATATTGGGCAAACTTTATTGATGTCGTTGTTGTAGACATGGTCAAGTTTTGCTCTTACCATTCCTTTTACTACTGGATTAACAGCCTCAAGGTGGGATGGGTTAGGAGAAAGTTTTAATTTTACCTCTTTGCCATTTGGCGTGTTTACGACCGTTGTATAACCTAAGTGGTATTTTACATCGCCTTCAAATTGGTCGTCTTGGAATACTTTTCCTTCAAACTCACTGAAAATATCTGAATAGGTTTTGTTGAAAACATTTGCCAGTACATTTAATCTGCCGCGATGCGCCATACCCATTACAAATTCATTTACGCCCAGTTCCGCACCATAATGAATCACACTGTCAAGGGCAGGTATTAGACATTCCAATCCTTCTAATGAAAAACGTTTTTGGCCAATAAATTTGGTGTGTAAAAAGTTTTCAAATGCTGTTGCTTGGTTTAGTTTGTTTAAACATTGTTTTTTCTCTTCAATACTAAGGTTGGGTTGGTTCTTGGTGGTTTCCATCAATTTCCTCAACCATTCTATCTTAACTGGATCGCCAATGTGCAAATATTCCGCACCAATACTTTCGCAGTAGGTGCTTTGTAAATGAGAAACAATGTCTTTTAATTTTGCAGAACCAATTTCCAATTCATGGCCAGCATTGAAAGTCGTTTCCAAATCTTTGTCTGACAAACCAAAATTTGAAAGGTCTAGGCTCGGAACATATTTACGACGCTCTCTAACAGGGTTGGTCTTTGTAAACAAATGACCTCGGGTTCTGTAGGCATTGATTAAATTTAATACATTGATTTCCTTAATCGCATCTTCACTGATTGCAGCAGAACCAGGGATGTTTTTTCCTGCACCTAAATCAAATCCTTCAAAGAATTTTTGCCATCCGAAATCAACCGATAGTTTGTCGCTTTGGTATTGCTTGTATAAATCGTCAATAAAGTTGACATCGGCATTGCTAAGATACGAGTTTGAGAGCATACTTCAATTTTTCTGCAAAGTTACTCATTTTTACAGAATTGTAGAATAATCAAATTCAAAATATTTCAAAAAATAAAATATGAATTTGTTTATTGATTTTTAGCTGTTTAGGGGTTTTTTAGTGTCGGCCTTGAACGATTTTATTTCCTGCGTTCAATTACAAAATCCAATAATTCAAGCAAGCTCTGTCTTGAAGCATTGTCGGGCATGGTTAACAATATTTCTGAAGCTTTTTGTTGATACACTTTCATGCATTTTTGAGCATATTCAAATCCTCCCTTAGAAATAACAAAGTTAATGACCTCGTGAACTGATTTCTTTTTATCGCTCTTGTTTTTAATGAGCGTAATGATATGTTGCTTTTCTTTTTTGCTCGAATTGTTTAGTGCATAAATTAAAGGCAAAGTCATCTTTTTTTCTTTTATGTCCAAGCCTGTAGGTTTTCCTACGTTGTTGTCGCCATAGTCAAACAAATCGTCTTTTATCTGGAAAGCAATGCCCGTGTATTCGCCAAACTGCCGCATTTGCTCTATTACCTCCTTGCTGCCATGGGCTGCCGCAGCGCCAAGCGCGCAACAACTTGCAATTAGAGAGGCTGTTTTTTTTGTGATGATGTCGTAATATACTTCTTCAGTAATGTCTAAGCGCCTAGCCTTTTCGAGTTGTAGAAGTTCGCCCTCGCTCATTTTTTTTACACTTTCACTAACGATTTTCAACATATCGAAATCATCATTGTCTATTGAAAGCAGTAGTCCTTTAGCCAGTAAAAAATCGCCAACCAATACGGCTATCTTGTTTTTCCATAAGGCATTAATGCTGAAGAATCCTCTACGCATGTCACTGCCATCAACCACATCATCATGCACCAATGTTGCCGTATGCAATAGTTCGATCAAACTCGCACCTCGGTAGGTCCTTTCGTTTATTTCTCCATGCAATTTAGAGCAAAACAGAACAAACATGGGTCTGATTTGCTTGCCTTTGCGCTTTACAATGTAGGTCATTATCGTGTTTAACAGAGGAACATTGGTTTTCATGCTGCTGCTAAAAGTTTTTTCAAAAGCTTCTAGTTCTTTGTTAATCGGTAGTTTGATATGGTCTATTGATGCGCCCAATGAATGGAAATTAAGAATTGCAAATTAAAGAATAATATTTTGACTTATTTTTGCTGACTCAAAATTTAATTCAATAAAATGTTAACCGTAGACAATTTCAATTTTAAAGCCGAAAAAGTTCTTATCCGTGTCGATTTCAATGTTCCCTTAGATTCTAATTTTAATATCACCGATGATTCTAGAATTACTGCAGCCATTCCTACCATTAAAAAAATATTGAATGATGGAGGTTCTTGCATTTTAATGAGCCATTTAGGAAGACCAAAGGAAGGGCCTGCCGATAAATACTCTTTAAGGCACATTGTTGCTAGAATTGAACAACTCAGTGGTTCTAAAGTTTTATTTGCCGACGATTGCATAGGCGCAACAGCAACAGAATTGTCTGCTAACCTTCAAGCAGGTGAAATTTTGTTGCTTGAAAATTTACGTTTCTATCAAAACGAAGAAAAAGGGGATTTGGAGTTTGCCGAGAAATTGTCAAAATATGGTAGTTTTTACGTTAACGATGCTTTTGGTACTGCTCATAGAGCGCATGCATCAACCGCTGTTATCGCTCAATTCTTTTCTGGTAAAAAATGCTTCGGATATGTAATGGCCAACGAAATTGCCAACGCTGAAAAAGTAGTCAAACATCCTGAAAGACCATTTACCGCAATTGTTGGGGGGGCTAAGGTGTCTGATAAATTGTTAATTATAGAAAATTTAATGGACATCGCCGACAATATTATTATTGGTGGCGGTATGGCTTATACTTTTGCAAAAGCCCAAGGCGGCAAAATAGGCAAATCACTTTGCGAGGATGACCGAATGCCACTTGCGCTCGAATTAATTGAAAAGGCAAAGTCTAAGGGGGTAAATTTGTATCTACCCGCAGACAGTGTTGTGGCTGATAATTTTGCCAACGACGCCAATACCAATGTGTCTAATAACGACAGTATTGCTGATGATTATATGGGCCTTGATATTGGACCTGTGGCCAGTAAATTGTTTTGTGAGGTGATATCAAATTCAAAAACCGTATTGTGGAATGGACCAATGGGCGTATTTGAAATGAGCAGTTTTGAAGCTGGTACCAAAGCCGTTGCCCTTGCGCTTGCTGAACAAACCAAGAATGGGGGATTCAGTTTAATTGGCGGCGGTGACAGTGCTGCAGCCATTCACAAATTTCACTTGGCTGATCAAGTGTCTTACGTTTCGACTGGTGGAGGTGCTTTGCTTGAATATTTTGAGGGCAAAGAGCTTCCTGGTGTAAAAGCAATTTTGGATTAGTTTTTTACTCGAATTTCTTGTAGGTTTGAAACCGCATATGAGCCAATCTTCAGATATTATACTAAACCATAAGCAAATCAGTCATAAATTGACGAGATTGGCTTGGCAGGTATTTGAAAACAATATGGATGAAGCCGTTATTTGGATAGCGGGTATCGACCAAAGAGGAATGTATATTGCCAATATAATTGCAAGCGAATTGGCGAAAATTAGTGAACAGAAAATTCAAATCATACGAATTGAATTGGATGCTGATACCTTAGAAGCAAGGTATTATTCTGAGTTTTCAATGGATAACTTGCATCAAGAGACAATTGTTTTGGTTGACGATGTGCTCAATACGGGCAAGACATTGATGATGGCAATGATGCCTTTGGTTTCGAAAAAAGTACGCAAGATTCAAGTTGCAGTGCTGGCTTCAAGAAGCCATAGATTGTATCCAATACGCGCAGATTTTGTTGGCACCAGCATGGCTACAACCTTACAAGAACATCTTAATTTTGACAACAGCAACGAAGCTGATTTGAAATTAATCCTAAACTAAATCTTTAGAATCTATTTTCTATTATTTCCATCAAGGCATTATGTATGCCTTGGTTATCTGCAACAATAGAACTGCCGAACAGATAATCGTTTTTGCCTTCAAAGTCGCATAATGTGCCACCGGCTTCTTTTACCAATAAGCAACCTGCAGCAACATCCCAAGCATGAAGTCCATATTCAAAGAAACCTTCAAAGCGCCCGCAAGCCACATACGCCAAATCTACTGCCGCTGAACCCATTCTTCTCAATCCATGGGTTCTTTGCATTAAGTCCTTTAAAGTATGTATGTAAGCCTCCATTTGTTCAAAATCATAGTAGGGGAATCCTGTAGCCATTAAACTGTTTTTCAACTCATTTTCTTTAGAAACGTAAATTTGCTGACCGTTGCACCATGCACCACCGTTTTTCCAGGCACTAAAAAGCTCTTTACGCCCAATTTCGTATACTGATCCTACCAATACTTCTTGGCCCTCAGCCAAGGCAACACTAACTGAATAGACTGGTAATCCATGTATGAAATTGGTGGTTCCATCCAAAGGGTCAATTATCCAATTCAATGTTTTACGACCTACATCGCTGGTATTTTCTTCGGTTATATATCCAGCTTCAGGAACCAATTTACTCAATGCATTCACCAAAAGTGTTTCAGCTTCAAGGTCAACGTAGCTCACCAACTGGTTTAAGCCCTTATCACTGACAGCTTCCAAAGAAAATGTTTTCCGTTGCTCGGCAATAAAATGGCCTGTTTCGGTAACAATAGAATTAAGCGAAGCACTAATCTGTTGAAGTTCCATGATGCAAATATAGATAATCTAAGACTTGATGTATATCCCGATTTTATATGATGCTCCGCATTGTTCTGATTCACTCATTTTATTTACCTTTGCTCCATGCAAAATCAAAACAAGGTGTTCTTATTGATATTGGATGGTTGGGGAATTGGTAAGCGCGATTTTACAGATGGTATTTTCAATGCAAAAACACCTTTTGTAGATTCTTTGTTTGATTCCGTACCCAATACAACTCTTACTACTTTTGGTCATGCAGTTGGTTTGCCTGAAGGGCAAATGGGCAATAGCGAAGTTGGTCACATGAATATTGGTGCAGGTAGGGTAGTGTGGCAGCAATTGGCTTTAATCAATAAAAAATTCGAGGATGGAACGGCTGCAGAAGAGCTTGAATTGAACAATCTAGTCAATTATTGTAAAGAAAATGATAAGCCCTTGCATTTAACAGGTCTTGTCAGTGATGGAGGGGTTCATAGCAGTCTTGAACATTTAATTTCACTATGTAAAATATTTACAAATAAGGGTGTAAAACACATTTTTATCCATGCTTTCACCGATGGAAGAGATACGGATCCGAACAGCGGAATAGGGTTTATTCAATATTTAGAAAGGGAAATCGAAAATACAAATGCAAAAGTAGCCACCGTGATTGGACGCTATTATGCCATGGATAGAGACAAACGTTGGGAAAGAATTCACCTTGCTTACGATTTAATGGTGAACGGAAAAGGTACTTCGTTTCATTCTTCAACTGAAGCCATTCAAGCTGCTTACAGTAAAAGTGTTACGGATGAATTTATTCAGCCATCGCTTATTGTAGATGCAGAAAATGCTCCGATAGCGTGCATGCAAAATGGCGATGCGGTCTTGTGTTTTAATTTTAGAACCGATAGAGGGCGACAACTTACCCAAGCCCTTACCCAAACAGATTACCCTGATTTTGGTATGCATAAATTGAAATTGTACTATGCAACAATGACAGAATACGATGCCACCTACCAAGGCGTGCATGTGGTTTTTCATTCATCTAACGTAAACAATACTTTAGGCGAAGTTTTAAGCGCTCATGGCAAAACACAACTGAGAAGTGCAGAAACCGAAAAATATCCCCATGTTACTTTCTTCTTTTCTGGTGGACGGGAAGAACCTTTTGAAGGTGAATCAAGGATTATGGAACCATCACCTAAGGTTGCAACATACGATTTACAGCCAGAAATGAGCGCTTTGTTGTTGACCGATAAAGTAGAACTTGCCATTGCTTCAGGACAATTTGATTTCATTTGCTTGAATTTTGCTAATACCGATATGGTAGGCCATACTGGTGTCTGGGAGGCGATTATTAAAGCGGCAGAAACGGTAGACGCTTGTGTTAAACGCCTGGTAGACTTAGCGGTTTCAAAAGGGTATCAAATGGTAATAATAGCCGATCATGGAAATTCAGATGAAGCCCGCAATACCGATGGCACGCCTAATACAGCACACAGCACGAATCCTGTGCCTTGCTTTATCATCAGCGATAAATGCACAGCACTAAGCCACAAAGGCAAGTTGGCCGATGTCGCCCCTAGCATTCTTAAAATGATGGACATACAAATACCCGCCGAAATGGATGGTATTCCTCTGTTTTAATTGTTGATTAAGTGCTCGCTTAATTCAGTTTCTTCTTGATCGTCATCGTTGCTATAGCGGAAGTATAAAGCACTACTTCCAGTAAATACAAAGGTGCTAACCACCACGCCCATTATGGTTCCAAAAATTTGGTTAACCACATAATAAGTCATAGGGTCTGAATGCTCTCGGCTAACCAATGCATGAACAAGCATGCCGCCAATTCCGCCTGCAATACCCATAACCACTAGCGTTACGATGCCCATTAAAAAAAGTATAGCCGCTCTTTTAAATGTTATTTTTGTAAAACTAAAACCAAAAGCTTCGTTTATGCTCATTTTGCCATGCACGATTGCAGCAAATCCGAGTGAAAAACGGAGAATGAAAAACATCAAGAAAAAGATTCCAATAAAGCCAATTAAAATGCCTAGTATTTTACTGATTTGCATAAGCATAACAACAGTAAACATAAAAATTGCAAATGATGCGATGCACAAAAGGTAATATAAAACCATAAATCCAAGAATTGTGAATAGTTGAGGAGAGATAGAATTCCTAAGTGCATTTAAAATACCTCTATTCTTGTTTCTTATTTCTGAATCGTTCAATTGGTAATAAAGATTTAATGTCCAGATAGTTATAAATAGCGCAAAAAGAAGAAGTGGTAACATGTAAAGATAATTCGGTGTTCCAAATAGACCTTCTAGAGCCTCAGAAGGGTCGCCGCCTTTTTGAATGGTTTCTCCCATTTCTTGCATGCTGGTTTGTAAATTGATTAAATCAGAAAAACCCCAATTAAATAAGTTTAAAATTAAGGGGGTATATACCAGCAATGAAATGATGCCAATAAGAATGTTTAACAATAAAAACTGAAAAAAAACGCGTTTGTAAAGAGACAGAGACCCATTAAAAACTTGATCTCTGAATTGTGTTAAATAGTATTTCATGTTTCAAGATTATGATATGTTTTGTGTTTAATCAAGTATTTAATATTAATTTTATAAATAATCGATTATTTTTGCGACCTTTATGATTAAAGGGAAAAAAATTGCAGTTGTGTTACCAGCGTATAACGCGGCGGCAACTTTGGAAAAAACCTATAACGAAATTCCATTTGAAATCGTTGATGAAGTGGTCTTGGTAGACGATAATAGCCGTGACGAAACCATTGCGAAGGCAAAGGAACTAGGCATTAAACACATCATCAAGCATGAGGTAAATAGAGGTTATGGTGGAAATCAGAAATCATGTTACACCAAAGCTTTGGACATCGGCGCTGACATTATCGTCATGTTGCACCCTGATTACCAATACACCCCGAAATTAATAGAGAGTATGTCTTACATGATTGCCAATGAGGTTTATCCTGTTGCATTTGGTAGCCGGATTTTGGGGAAAGGTGCTTTAAAAGGCGGTATGCCAATGTATAAGTATATTGCTAATCGGCTTTTAACACTATTTCAAAATATTATGATGGGGCAGAAGTTGTCTGAGTACCACACGGGGTACAGAGCTTTTGATAAAAAGATTTTCGATAAAATTAATATTGAAGCCAATTCAGACGATTTTATATTTGACAATGAAATGATTGCTCAAATATTTTATGCCGGATTTGATATTGGCGAGCTAACATGTCCGACCAAATATTTCGATGAGGCCAGCAGCATTAACTTTAAAAGAAGTAGTATCTATGGACTAGGTGTGTTGAAGGTGTCAATACTTTACCGCCTTAATAAATGGGGTGTTTTAACGAGTAAAATCTTTAAAGTCTAAATTATTTACAAAATTCAGTGCGGTACTTTTGGGCTTCTTTGTAACCAAATTCTACCGATTTTTGCCAATCAGAGCAAGCCTCTCCCTGCAATTCAAGGTTGTTGTATGCTACGCCTCTTAGCATTAACAATAAGCCTAAGTTTGAATAATCTGTATCTAATGCTTTGCCAAAACTTAAAATAGATTCTTGGTTTTTGCCCAACTGCAAAAAGCAAAAACCTAAATTAAAATAGTATTCAGAATTGTATTTGTCGGCAGCCGATAACAATTGATAATCTCTGATTGCCTCCTCATAGCGTTTAAGTGAAGTGTATGCATCAGCTCTATTATAAAGAGCCGCTTTGTTGTTGGGATGCAAAAGCAAAATAACATTATACGCATCAATGGCTTCAGCAAATCGCTGAGCATCATAATAAATATTGCCTTTGCACATCCAAATGGCCGTGTCGTTGGCATCAGGACGCAAACAAATGTCGAGGTCAGCGATCGCTAAGTCGATTGAATGCACTTCCGCATTCAGCATAGCTCTCGATTTTAAAGATTCAAAATCATTGGGATGTAAGAGCAAGTATTCAGTATGATAGGAAATCGCGAGACGGTATTCTTGCATGTCTTCCATTAAGAGGGCAAGATTTTTTGTTACCCGATCGTCCTTGGGTACTCTGTTTTTGTAGAGTAAAAAATCGGCCTCCGCAAAGGTGAAGTTCTTAATTGCATGTTCGGCCAACGCACGGTTGTAATATGCTTCGTAAAGGCTGGAGTCTAATCTTAAGGCTTGGTTAAAATCAACCAAGGCAATATTGTGTTTGTTTAGCAAGAGGTAACAAGTACCCCTTTGGAAATAGGCCGCCGCATAATTGGATTTTTGGTTGATGCAATTGTCGAATTCTAAAATAGCGTTTTTGTATTCTTTTTCTTGTAAAAGGGAAATGCCTTTAAGCATAAAAGAATCGATTGTAGTTATTGCAGCTGACTCGCTAATAAATGTCAATAAAAGGATTAGAGCAAAGGGTCTAAATTGCATAAAGTAACAAAATTAAAGTTTTAAAATTTGAAAATTAAAAATAGATATCTACTATTGTGGAATGATGAATATTGAAGTGGTATTGAGTCCAGCTTTATTGCACTTGTCGGATATAAGCAGCAAAAATGTTGTGGTAATCGATATTTTAAGAGCAACTTCAACCATTTGCACAGCCATTCATGAAGGTGCAGAGGCAGTAAAGGCAGTAAAAGACGTTGAGCAGGCTAAGGCACTTGGCGTTCAGGGATATATAACTGCAGCAGAAAGAAATGGCCAAAAAATAGATGGTTTTGATATGGGAAATTCTCCTTTTGAATGCATGAATGGTGCCGTATTGGGTAAAAAAATAGCATTGACAACAACGAATGGAACCAAATGTATTGAAGCTGCAGCCAATGCTGGTGCCGCAAATGTTTTAAGTGGAAGTTTTTTGAATTTAGATGCTACTGTCGACTGGTTGGTTAAGGATGGCCGCGATGTGGTCTTGTTTTGCGCAGGGTGGAAAGACAGTTTTAACTTGGAGGATACTCTTTTTGCCGGTTCAATGGCAAGTATGTTGTCGGATAAAACGGCTTGTTTGATTGATTGTGATGCCGCCCTAATGTCAATTGATTTATACAATTTAGCCAAGGGGAATCTGATGGATTATTTGAAAAAGTCGTCCCATTACAAAAGGCTTTCCCATTTGCACCACGATGAAGACATGGTGTATTGTTTGCAAGGCTCTATTTTTCAGACAGTTGTAGGGGTTGTTGATACTGAGATGAAAAAAATGTAATCTTTTTGTCAATTCAATTACTCTTATTCTTTACATTTGACCAATTAAAAATATTTATTTTATGAAGAAACTCATACTATCACTAGTAACCGTGTTGTTTTTTACAGCCTTGTCCGCACAGTATTATTATGTGCCTTACATGAATGCTGGTCAAAATCCTCGCGGTCTGAACAAAGACGCAGAATATCCAGTAGGTGGAGGAATTGCGGCTGGTTGGGCAACCTTATTGGCCGGAAACCAAGCGACTCCAGTTTGGTCAACCAGAACCAAATTGCCTTTTACATTTAACTTTAATGGCACCAATTATGATTCGATTTATGTTTCATCATCAGGTGTATTAACCTTCTCGCGTGTCGTTGGTGCTGCGCCCGCTTATGCCAGTGCAGCCTTGCCAGATGCCACTATCCCAAACAATTCTGCCTGTGTAAGAGGTGTTTTGACTGCAGGTACAAACAGCACCTATGCCAACATCGTAACCAAAACATTTGGAACTGCAGGAAGCCGTCAGTTTTATGTTACTTTCAGTGCCTACAATGAATTGAGCCTTGGAAGTTCTGCTTATTTGTGGGTTTCTATTATGTTGGAAGAAGGTTCTAACAGCATTTATTTTATTGACCAACGTAAATATCCAACCACTGCAACCAAGCTTGCTATAGGCATCCAAGTTAATTCAACTACTGCGTACAGTGTAGCTGGTTCTCCAAATGTAAACTTAACCTCAACAAGCGCTTCAAGTGAGGCAGACAACTCATACTACAAATTTACAAAAGGTGTTCAACCCACTTACAATGCTGAAGGTGTTTTGAATAACACGCCTGATTACTTAGCCATGACGCAAGTGCCTTTTAACCTCAAATCGTTATTCAAAAATAATGGCACAGCTGCAATCACTAGTTGCAACATCAACTATTCAATCAACAATGGTCCAACGGTTTCTGCTCCAGCAACGGTTAATATCGCAAGTTTTGCAACTGCAACAGTAACGTCAAGTGCAACTTGGACACCATCTGCAAACGGTACCTACAAAATAAATGTTTGGTTAAGTAACATCAATGGTAATCCAGATCAACAAGGTAGTGATGACAGTGCAATCAAAAATGTTATTGTTGTTCCTGATTTTGTTCAAAGAGTGGCTCTGCATGAAGTGTTTACCTCGTCAACTTGTGGACCTTGTGCACCTGGTAATGTTAACCTCGATGACAATATTTTCCCTAAATATTCTCCAAGCCAATACGCGGTAATTAAATACCAAATGAGCTGGCCTGGAACTGGTGATCCTTACACCACGGCAGAGGGCAATGTTAGAAGAACCTTTTATGGGGTTAATTCAATACCTAATATGCAAGTTGATGGTGGATGGAACTTGAATGCTGGTTCATACACCACCGGCCTTTTTGATCAATTTACCGGAAAGCCAGCTTTTATTAAAATTGAGTCTAAGCACACCATAAACTTTAAAAAAATAACAGTAGATGTTAAAGTAACTCCTTTGTCTAATTTCAACAACCCAAACATGAAAGTGTTTGTGGCTATACTTGAAAAGAAAACAGTTAAAAACGTCAAATCTAATGGTGAAACTGAATTCCACCACGTATTAAAGAAAATGCTTCCAGATGCCAGTGGAACTGCTTTAGGCACTGTGACCAAAGGAACTGCAAAAGTATTCCCGACTATGAACTTCATCGTTCCTGGTGTTGTAAGATTGCCAATAGATGGTCAAACGGCTAATATTATCAACCTAGCAACCGAAAACAGCTTTGAAGAATTGCAAGACTGCGAAGTGGTTGTGTTTATTCAAGACTTAACGACTAAGGAAGTATTCCAAGCAGCCAATTCTGTTGGAACAATTTTGTCAGTTGACGATGTAAACAACGAAACTTCTGGTATCCGCGTGTATCCTAACCCAAGTGCTGCTGGTTCTACCAATTTGAGTTTCAACCTAAACAGCACTGAGCAGGTAAAAGTAAATGTTTACAACACTTTAGGTCAAGTGGTATTAAGCATTAATCCTAGCGATTTAATAGAAGGTACTAACAGCATTACTCTAAATACTGAGTCTTTTGCTAAAGGTGTTTACACCGTTAAAATTGAAGGCAATGGTTTCTCTTCAATGGAGAAATTCATCATCCAATAAGTTTTTTGAACTTGCTAAAAGCCCGAAATTTATTTCGGGCTTTTTTTATCTCTCAATTTTCTTATATTTGCTCAATATATCAATTAATCATTATGAGAAAAATTACTTATTTAATCTCAGGCTTTCTTGCTTTAAGCATGATGTTCACAGCCTGTAAAAAGGAAGAAACTAAAACAGATGATGCAAATACTGAGTTTCTTGCATCAACAACTCCACAAAACAGGGTTGCAATCCTTGAAGATTTTACCGGCGTTAGATGCGGCTATTGCCCAGATGGTCACGTAAGGGCAAAGGCTGTAGCAGATGCTAATCCTGGAAAATTTATTATTATGGCTGTGCATGCAGGTTCTTATGCAACACCGGCTACCGGATGGGCTGATTTTACAACTGCTTTTG
>Ga0209107_10001290_pt1 | contig 13995 bp, 7 predicted proteins | sample LakErihyJuly2011_2_FD_187460 | JGI IMG/M metagenome (GOLD analysis project Ga0209107, IMG submission 187460) | Freshwater microbial communities from dead zone in Lake Erie, Canada - CCB hypolimnion July 2011 (SPAdes) (version 2) | ecosystem: Environmental > Aquatic > Freshwater > Lentic >... | reverse complement strand
CCTCTGCCTCTCTCCTTCTTCGAAATCAAAATCCTGAAGATCTTTGAGGAGCGTTGTTGCTGCTGCTGCTGCTGCTGCAGATTCAGCAGCAGATTTTGGCGTTGCAACGTCGTCTGCTCTCTGACGTTTTTTTGCTACTGCTGCTGCGGCCATTGCTCTTGTCAAAGGTTGGTTAACTTTCCGAGTTGCTGCGGCTTCGCCTTCTGAAAGAATAATAAATAAGAAAAAGTGTTAGTGTAGTGCAGAAAAATCCAAGTCGCCAAAATCAATGTCGTCTGCTGACAAAGTTGAAAAGGCACTATCTTCTTTTTGGTTTTCTTCTTCATCTTCTTCTTCTTCTTCTTCTTCTCCAGAGTAGGCTCTCTTTCTGTCTTTTCTGTCTCTCTGTGTTTTAAATTTTCTTCGTCGTCCATCTCTCTTGCTTCCTTTGATTCTGCTGCGATTCCTCGATGAAACATTCTTTTTCTTCTTCATCTTCTTCTGCTTCTTCTTGACATTGTCTTTACGCTTTTCAACATGCGACACTTTTCCCGCCGAATTATAAGGGGGCGACATCCTAGTCTCTGACTTTCCCGGAAGAACAAGTCTGTTTTTGAAAAGAGTCTTTGGAGCAAAATAAGACAAGAGGGCAGCAGTGACGTGTCGAAATCCTTTAAACTCTGGGGTGTTTGCTTTTGACTTTCTTTCGGTGGGTGCGTCCCTCCTGGTGGCCGCCGAAAGATAGTCAACGAGAATGACCACCACAGGTCGATCGTGCAGTTTGATGCGTCGCCCATCGTTGAGCAGGCAAATTGCAGGATTGTGTAGAATTTCATACAGCAGTGATTTGCAAGACCTCCACTGTTTAGCAGGCAAGAAATTTTCCACGTCAGACTCCATCTGAAGAACCGTCTTGTTCCACACTGCTTCGTCCTTGTCTATGCAGCAGGCATCGTCGTCATCATTGTCCTCGTCCTCTGAACTGTCTCCGTTATTCGAACCTCCCTCGTTGCCGTCCTCCCTTTTTCTTTTTCTTTTGGAAGCAGAAGCAGATCTTTTGACAATTTGATCTTCAGTTTTCTTTGTCTTGACTGAGGCAACCAGTTCTGGCCTGAGAATCAGAAAACTTCCCCTGACAAATTCTCCCGCGCCCGGCAAATTTCTCGAAGCATCTGATTGATTTTTTACCTCCACGTCCAAGAGGTTGTCTGCCTCTTCCTCATACATTTCAACTCTCGAAGGGTACGGATAAACGACCGCAAAACCACTCTTTGGGTCGAGCAGACGGAGAAGGTGAGAACAGGCCACCTGGTAGGGCTGGACAGATTCTGGCAAGGCACTTAGTTCGAGAACCAACACTTCCCTGCTTCGCTGTGCCGCTCCCACAGCCTCTTTGAGTCTAGTCTTTAAATCTGGGTCAAAAATTCTGGTCGAGAGTATGTAGCTGGCCAAGTTGGTGACAGAAGCGCTCGAACAAAATAGGGCGATCCTGTGAACCAGGTTGAGCAGCTCGTACTGTCTGCTTCCCAGGATCGAGTGGGTAATTACAAAACAGTGACCGAGCGCCAAGTGGTGTGTTGCTGCATTCACAATTTCACGAATATGCTGAGTCACTTTTTGAAGGTCGTCTATCAAAAGGACATCTCCTTCGTTCAACTCCTCGATGTCAAAGTCTTCCCAAGTTCGCTGCAGCAGCTGCGCCAAAGGCCGTCTGAACTTGCTGTCGTCCTTGGGTTCCTCCAGAGGCACAAACGTCACAGACTTGTTGCAATTTACAACCCAGAGTCGAACAACGGGATCCTGAAAAAACAAGTGCTGATGTTCGACAATCTTTCTTACGTACGTGGACTTTCCCAAAAAACTGGGTCCCGCGAGAAGAGTAGTGGTCTGTCGCGGAAAAGGCCGGAACAGTTTCCAGCGATCCTCGTTGCCTTGCTGCTGCTGCTGTTCAATTTCTAATTCGGTCTCTTCCCTTTGGAGGTCCATGCTTGACTGTGAAAGCTAGAGACAGATCCTCTCCCTTTTATAGTTGTATTAAAGCTTAAATAAACTGCTGACCAAAAACTATAAATTTGCATATTAAAACTTAAAATGTAACAGTAAAAAATAATTGTGGTGGGCATTTCACATTCAATTTATTTTCAAACACAAGGTAGAATACAAAAAAAACACTTTCAATACTTTTTCAAAATGTGCAAGATTATTATTACAAAAATTTGTTGTCGTGTTTTGCAGGAGCAGCCGACACGTCAGATTCAGCAGCAGCAGCAGCAACAGCAGCTGAAGGGAGAAGAGAATGAGAAAGGGGGTGATTCGAAATGACTTTGGTGACTGTGTCTTGGTTCAGAAGGCGGTTGACTCTCCTCTCTTGGGGAAATTGCAAACCAGAAAGACCTGCCAGAAGCCTACAGTTTGATTTGAACGCTGCGAGCGATGAAATTCCAGTCAGTCCCGACATCTTTGTCTGTCCTCCTCCACTTTCGCCATCCTTCAAGAGGGTTCCCTCTTTGTCTTTGGAGATCAAGCCGTAAGAGCAGATCCTAGCACTCGCGAAACTCCAAGATGCACCTCCTTCGGCACTGACCTTCCACTTTTCGACAAGCTTTCCAGGCTCTCTTCCAAAAAATTGGTCCTTTTTGCACTCAAATATCTCCCTCTTTTCGGAAAGGACTGCTTCCTCCAAACGTTCCCCCGACATTGCCAACACCAGATTGTCAACTTGAGAGTACAGAATTCGAACGGCTGCAATTCTAATGTGAGCGCGTAAAAATTCAAGGCAATTTAAAAGTCTGAGTTTTCCGAATTCAACCACTGAAGCGTAAATTGGAAGGGAAGCGTCCGTTGCTTTTCGCCTCTTCTGTGCTGCTTTCTTCTTCCACTCTTCTGCTCTCTTTCCAGTCTTTCTAGCAGGTGCCGTTCGCTGAAAAACGTAAAACGTTTTTCCCGACACTGAACCTGCAACCTTGATGTCAATTCTGTCGGTGCACTCGCACGCTTTTATAGAGAACTTTGACACCAGTCTGGCCTTTGAATTTCCTCCTCCCTTGAAATATCCCGCCTTCATTCCAAACATCCCGGTGGTAAAATTGACCGCGGCCTTGAGAAAGTTTGCCCTCGTCTCATTTCCAGCTAGCTCTGCGATTTCCCTTTCGCTAACCAGACCTCCAAAAACGAGAGGAAGAACCTTGCACTTTTTGTAAAAGTAGACATCGGAGACGGACGAAAACTCAAAGCCCTTGACATTCACCAGGTGTTCGAAGGAATCTCTGGTGAAAAGATAATCTCGTCCCTCAAGTTTCCATCCGAAATTTTGACTTTGGCGACCCCCACCTTTCAAGGCAACAGTTGCATTATTCTCGCTGTTGTTATTCCACACGAAAAGCGGCATCTGACCCTCCCTCCGATCTGTCGGAACAGCGCCTCTGCCGATCAAGAGAAAAGTGAGATCGGGATCGGCCAACAAAAGGTCAGAAGGAAAAGAGAGATTCTTTTTCGGAAGTGACTCGTACGATTTTCTGAGCTCCCACAGCTCTTCAATCTTCAGGAGGTTTCGGTAGCCAAACTGGGGATGGTGGCAATCGTTGATTACATGATAGTATGCTTGAAGCTTGCGTTCTCTGTAGTTGTTGTCCTTGATCCAATTGTTAAAGAAGGCGTCTCTCTCTCTGGTGGCCTCCAGAACGCTTTCTTCAGTTGCTCCACCCACGTAGTTAGGAAGGGAAGGACAATTTCCAGTCGGACACGAATGAGCAAATTGCCCATCAAAATTGAACAAAAAAAGTCCTCTTCCTTCAAAGATCAGAGCCAGATCCACAGGGTACTTGCCAAAATAGAGAATCCCTAGAGGCGAGAAATTAGACCACACTCCTAAAATGTTTGACCTTCCAAAGCTTGCCACCGAACTTCTGATGACTGCCTGGACTGCCAGATATTCAAAGCTTTTCGCTCGGTTGCACACATCTGTTCTCTTCAAGCTGAAGAGGTGCTTCAGGCTGTCCTTCAATCTTTTGGAAGAGTGCTGCTGCTGCTGCTGCTGCTGCTGCATCGCTGACTTTGCCCCTGAATCTGAACCAGCAGGGGCAGGATCTGGGTTGGCTGCTGAAGCGGCAGGATAAAAGGTGTAGCCTACTGCAAAGGCACCGGGAACCTGCATGTTCTGGAGGCTGTAACCGTAGCAAGATTTGAGGTCAAACTCGGCAACGGAGAAAGCCTTTTCGCTGTCTTTTTCAGGTAGCAAGCTGATTCCGGACGAAACAGAATCGCGACACGAATAACTGAAGCCGCCCCTGCAAAGGTTTCTGAGCTTGTCTTCCCAGTGAGGCTTAGTCTTCTCCAGAGATTGAGCTGTGGGACCTGCCAGCCTCCAAAAATCCAGCATCGCAACTCGAAAGGACACCGAAGAAAGTGTCAAAAAGGGAGACGTGGACAGGTCCAGCAAAAAACGTTGACACAGGTAGTCGCAGAAGGCAAGGTGGGTGGCTGAGAGCCGCTTCACAAAAAAGTTTCCTCTCTTTTCGAGTTTGTCCTCGCAGATAGCTTGGAGCCTCCCTCCTCCTCGATGGGCAAAGTCTTCTTCCTGCACCCTCGCAGTTTCAAAACAGGTGTCTGCTGCTGCTGTTTCAACCAAGTCAGGGCACCAGTCTTTGCAAGCCCGGAGAATTGAGTCAGCATCGGGATCTCCTTCAGCCCCTTTCGGATTAGGAGAGTTACCCGAAAAGTCCAGAAACTGTGAGACATTTTCCACCTCAATTTCTGAAGTCTGCAGACAGATAATTTTAGTGCCGGTGACTGTTCTCAATTGCACTCCCCTTTTGAGATGTCTCACTTCTTCGCAGTAACGAGCAAAGAAGAGTTTGAGAGAGTGAATGCTCGAGTCATCTCTTGAGAAGCAAAAAACCCGTACCTTTGAAAGGCTGGCGCAAACAGAAGAGTAACATCTGCCGTGAGTTCCACCTGAATTTTCTTTTGCAGGACCCCACTTGTCAAACAGAGGAAGAGCAGCTTTATTTTTCCGCGACAGGTTAAAGTCCCTCGTTGTCCAAAGAAAGTCAAAGAATTTCTTCCAGGATTGCCAGCAGTTTTCTTCTCGAGCCTCGTTAATCTCATATATGCGATCTTTGCCCAATCTCCCAAATTCAGAGGGGTCCAGTGATCCCGAGGCAATCTCAAACGAGAGCGGCGAGTCCATGTAACCGTCGAGGTAGGTGATGAAGCAAACTCTTCCGAGTGGGTCTCGCTGCAACCAAATGTAACCAAAAGCTCGTCTCATCTGGAAGCAGAGTCTAAAAAAAGTTTCTTCTCCAGTCTCTCCTTTGAACACCGACAGCATTCCCAGCTTGAGGGCTAGCGTGAGACCAACGAGATGAACGCTAGTTGCGGAGGATCTGTTGGCCTCACCTCGATCGTCTTCTTTTGAAATAGGGTTGATTTGGTCGCCGCCCTTGGAAACAGCAGCAGCAGCAGCAGCAGCAGCAGCAAACTCAAATGGTCTTTTTGATGCTGGTTGTTCTGAAGGAAGCAGCCAAGAATCGCCGGGTCTCTTTCTTTGGCCTTGGCGATTGGTCCTTCGGAATCGGATCCTTGTTTTAGAACCGGTAAAAGCTTCCAGTTGCTTGGTGACACGTGGCCTGCCGTCAACCAGCACGACAGGTTCTGCTGGGTCTGCCGCTACCCAACAGACGGGAACAGAAATCGGCAATGTGGCAACGCAAAAATCAACGTTGACGGAACCAGAGAGACCCCACTTTTTGAGAAGCTCTACTGTCTCGGGCTGAGACTGAGGGTCCGTTTCGATACTGGAAAACCCCTTCAACTCAGCTTGCTCCTTTCCGAGAACGAGTTCTCCAAAACTGACCTTGACGTTGCAGCTGGAATGGAGGGTGTGACCCGTTGGAAAGTTTCCTTTCGTCTTTGTGCATCGTTCAACCTCCCAGTCCTTGTCGAGAACAATGTGCCAGGTCGGTTGCTTTGAATGGAAGGGTAAAAAAATGGGTGACAAATCTGCACTGAGAAATCGTCCGTCAAACAAAAGCTTAAACCTGTAAGTTGAAATCTTCTGTTTAATCACAAACTTGACTTTGGTGAATTCTTGGACTGTCGACACAAAAAATCTGTCCTTGGTTAAAAAGTCTTTGAGAGGCACGTCCCGTTTACTGGCAAGACAAAAGGGCATAGTTGCCATATCCAACTTGATTTTCTTGCTGTCAAGCAAAAGGTCGAGCAAACTTCCGAGGGTCAACACGTTGTTTGAGTTTTTCTCAATGCCGACGATTCCGCCGCCGCCGACGATTCCGATTCCGTCAACCACATCACCAGGGAGAAAGTCAAAATTAGTCTCAGCCAAAAGACCCGAGTTTGTAATTTGCTGCTGCTGTTGCTGCAAATCTCTTTCTTCTTCTTTTCCACTTCCTCCTTCTTCAGCAGTTGCCTTCTGCTCCACAGCAGCAGCAGCAGCAGCAGCAGCAGCAGGCGGTTCGACGGTGGCAGATCCAAAACATATCACAGACATTGAAATTGATATCTTTGTCTTTGTCAAAACAATTTGCACACAAATAAAGATACCTTCCAGTGAAGTGGTCAAACTTAAATGAACGAAATGTAAAGCTCCCTCCTCCTTTTATCCTACTGAAAAAAATCAAAATAGTTCAATTTGGGCCTGCCTTCAAAATTGAGCACACACTTTTTTAACCCAAAAACAGCATGCACAAGTTTGCTACTTAAAGAGACCGGGACTTGCAACTTTTCAAATTAGTCTCTTTTGGAAGGCAGCAGCAGAGGAGAGGAGACCTGAACTTTAAAAAAATTTAAGCTTCTGCTAAAAAAGTTTCAGCAACCCACAATGGCAGCAGGCACAATTCAAAAATTCTTCACCGATCACGGGGAAGTCCACTACGTGACAGAAAAAAATGGACGAAAACATTTCTCATTTGTAAACCCAAAATTGGATTCAAACCACCGAGAGACAATTGCCTATTTCAAAATATTTTCTGCCCTTGCAAATTATCTTCCGGAAGCTCAGCTAGCTGCGAAAAATTTCATCAGGCTTAGAGACAGCCATCCCAACGAAAGTGTCAAAGCTGCTACAGAGGCTGCAGCTGTTGACTGTGAAAAAACATCAGACGAAGAGGACGAAGAGAACGTACACAAAAATGGAGAAGAAACAACTCTAACTGTTGAACCTTCAATTCGATTTGCTATTCCTCCTGCTGCTGCTGCTGCTGCAGCAGCAGCAGCAGCAGCGGATGCGGTGCCAAACGAAAATAGCATCTTTAGCAAAATTCTTTACGTCTACGGAAAGGACCCGATCACGAGGATGACTCTCATTGTTAGCATTTTTGAAGGCAACCCTTTCATCACGCTCAAGAGGTTTTGGCACACCTCCGCTGCTGCATCATCAGCAGAAGCAGCAGCAGCAACAGCAGCAGGGGGAGCAGCAGTCAAATCCAGCTCTTTTCAGCCTGGCAGGTGGCACGCTTGCTATGGGTCCTTCAGGTTTTCGCTTCACGACGACGCTCTCGAGCTCTACCGCTTTGCCAAGCATTGCCTTCTGCCGCAAGAGGAAGCGGAGGACGTGAGAAGAAAGTTCATGTCTGAGATGCTTCAAAAGAGATCCAGCTATCACGACGCCGCTATTTTTCCTCCCGCCGAGCTGTGTTCACCCACCAAGCAACAAAATTTGGAAAGCAAACAAATTGAGACCAATGAAACCAAACATTCCTCCTCCTCCTCCTCCTCTTCCTCATCCTTTTCTACAAACCCTTTTTAATTTTGTAAACAAGCTTTCAATTTAATATTGGTTTTATCAACAGCTAAATGTTTGTAATTTTATAAAGTTTATATATATTACAGCCTTTAAATAAAAACAATTTGTCAAAAACAATTGATCTTTAAATTATTTATTTATTTAACTCCAGTCAACATTACATTAAAATGATACATCAATTAAACACACACACACACAAAAGGCTATTTGTAAGATACACGTGAAAAGAAAAAAACAAAACATTTTTTTTAACACCAGGTCAACAAATGCTGGAGCAATTAAACTTTTTAAAATAGTCCGTAGGGACTAAAGAATTTTTTATCCTTGAAAACCATGTTAGTGTCTGTGTAACCAAGGTAGACAATAAAGCTGGCGTCGGCAGGAGATCCATTAGGATTTCTAAACTTTAGATTCATAATGAGCTCCCTGGGTTTTCCAGTCAAGACTGAGGCGTCAGTGAGGAGAGGAACAGTTCTCGCTCTGGGCTGCCCTTCCTCAAGCCCGTCCGTCTGCACTAGGTGAATTGCCACGTGAGGAAAGTCCGTGTCTCGAAAGCCATTCTTGGCAGCTTGGGGAGTCACAATCTTGGGGTTCACCCTCATTCCAAAAGCTCCCAGCTGTCTGTAGTTTCGAACTACATTCAACTCGGCATTGACGTCGCCCACAGTTCCAAAATCTGGATAGTTCATCGAGGTGTTGAACGATCCGTACTTGAGATTGACCTGCTCGATATTGTGCTGGATATAGTGGGGCTCTCCCACCACGTGATTAGCGTACTTGTAAGATCCTCCCGTAACATTTTTGCTCAGGGCAAAAATCAAAATGATCTCAGGATACACAACCTCGTCAAACCTGATTGTGTGAATAAAGGAATTTGCGGGAATGGCTTCGTTTCGCATCTGGCGACAGACACCGGGCCAATTGTAAATCTTGGATGCGTTGGAAGCCAGAGCATTTCTGGCCTTGGTTGCAGCTTTCAAACTGTTTTCGCTGCTGGATGCGTTCAAGACAGCTTCTTCAACCGCTAGTTTGAATTTCGTGATTCGAATCTGGTAGCGCTTGGTGGCTCTGAGGGCAGGCCGAATGTAAATGTCATTGTCCGGTCGGTCAACAAGTCTCATTTTCAGAGTCAGCTTTCCCGTAACATTTACCGGAAGTGCCCTCGGACGAAATCCCTTTTGGGCAAAGTGGTTGGTGCCCTGAAAAGTTGGCCACCAGTGAAGGGGATTGTACAGAAAGCTCCTGTTCCCCCCATTCAAGAGGTTCTGCGAGTACTTGTGCCAAGCCCCGCCCTCGTCAAAGTTCCACTTTCCGTCTGCGGTTGGAACAGCTCTTGCAGGATGCCAAGGCTCTTGGCAAATTGCATCCTTGAGTTTCTCGTCCATCATCCAGTAGAGCATCGTGTTGAGTTCAAAGGGAATGAAATTTGATTCGTTGTGAATCTTGGGTTGGTCGTTAAAGTGGTACACGTCAAATCCCTTAAATTTCTTTTCAAAATAGTTGGGAGCCGGAATAAAATTCCTCCATTCTTCGGCCGGACAGGCAGTGAACTCTCCCCACTCTCCTTCTCTAGCAGCCTCAGCAGCCCGGGCTACTACCCCTTCTGCAGCTACTACGGCCTGTCTGGCTGGAATGTCAGGTTCTTTTGTAGAAACAAAGACCCCAATGTCAACGTGAAATCTTGTCAGGCTGTCAAACACGACTGGATTCTTTGTGTCAATGACCCACTCCAGCTGGTTAGTGTAGGGGTCAAAGACATTGTTGTCGTCAAGCTCTGTCACAAACGTCGACTTGACCGTTTGTTTTCCATTCTTTCTCCAATTGGGAACCACGCTATAGTCAAATCGGGCGTCGTCCATTTAAAGAACCACTCTCCTCTTTTTTTTATTCCTTCTATTAGTTTTCCTAGTGGTCTTTTGAACTTTCCTTCGGCCAGACTTTTTTCCCTTCTTTGTTGTCTTTCTTTTCCCCTTCTTGGACTTCTTCTTTCCCTTTCTGCTCTTTCGACGCCTCTTGGGTTCCGGTTTATTCGTCAGACGAAGAACCTTTTTAGCGGCAATGCGAAGCTTTGAAACTGCAATGTGTCTGACGAGGTGTGCCGGACTCAGCGACTGGAGACCAGTGTATCCCCCCACTCGAAGACGGATCTTCCCGTTCACCAGTCGAACCTTTTTGCTGTTCAAAGTCTTCTTGCGCTGCTTCGACCTGGTAGAGACAGGCATGGAAACACGTCCTCTGTTGTCTTCTTCCTTTTCCAAGCTTGCGCGCCTCCTTCCTTCTCCTTTGGCCGATCTTTCAAACGAAACTAAGGGTCTCCTTCCGAGAAGCTCCGGTTTTGAAATGTTGGTTGAATGGTGGGTAGATTGATATTTTTGTTTTTCTGCTGTTGCGGTGTTGCTCTCACAGGTGTCGCTCTTGAACTGCGGCCGTCCCCGGTCACCGAGCTCTCTTTTATACATTTCCTTCGAGCGTACCTTCAACGCAAAAGCTCACGGGCCAGTTGAGGGGCATGCGCACGCTCTTTGATGCAAGCGTGGACACTGAGAACGTGAGCTCAATCAAATTTTGCAGGTTGCTGCTTATCACAGACGGAAGAAATGCAGACCTGGAAAATTTGTCGCTCATGTGAAAGGTTCCAGAGTCTGTTGGCCAGAGGGTGGTCATTGAAAAGTCGTCCAGCCCGTAAGTGTCATTGGAATAGGTCTCATCCAAAGTGACGAGACACATGCCAGCGTCGAACACCAAAGCCTTAGCTAAAATTTCAGCTTCAATCTTAGAGGTGCCGTCTCTCATCACGGACGAGACAACGCGACGAGTTACTTTTGTCAAAGGTCCAAAACCGAGCCTCTCTGAAAGGCGAGGATCGCACTCGACAAAAAATGATAGCCGATCGTTGGGAGGATACTCAAATCGAAATTTGCTCAGCTCGCTGTTGTACCTTAGCTTGGGAAATGACACGCCAGTTTTCATCAAATAACTGTCCAGCGCAGCTGAAACGGCTCTGTTGACAGGCCAATTTTCTGAAAATGAGCCAGCAGGAAAATTGACAATCCCATCTGCGAACCTGTGGCTGAGTTTAGAGGGCTTCACATATACTTTTCCGGGCGTTTTTATAATTCTGGCAAGGGGCACTCTTTGGCCTGTTAAAACTTTATAATTGTTTCCCAAAGGCGTAGAGTTTGGCAAATGAATTCTCCTCTTCTCTCCGCGCCGAAACACCGAGACAAACCCCAAGCTTTCCAAATGAAAATTGGCAGAAAATGAAAGAGTTGTGTTGGGAGCTACGTGAATTCGAATTCGAATATCATTTGTCAGATTAGTGGGCAACAGATAGTTGTTAACGCCAGTCATTTTTCTGACAGAGACAGGAAGTGCATCTCCAAAGGGTTCAAGCTCGTCAGTCTCTCCAATTCCATAATAAGCCTCCCGAAAAAAACCGACATTTGCGGCGGGATCTACTGCGAGGGTGTGGGTCTGATCTGCAGAGCTGTGAGCAACTTGCTGAACTCGATCTGGCGTTCCCACTGCAGCGGTGTACCAGTTTAGGTCTACCCAATCCAAAAACACCGGAGGCGAAGTGAATCCCGCAGGGATCTTGGATGCAAACTTGGCATTGAACGCGGTGACAAATTCTTGGAGGGTTGCATCAGAGACTCCTGCATCAAAGTGACTTTCGGCCAAAACTCCGTTGATTTTTTCATCAAAGTAAAGCGACTCCAGGCAGTCGTAGCCAACGGCAAATGAAAGAGCTAATTCTTCGTTTTCGTCTATAACTTCGATGTTTGAATCCGAGTCAACTCCCAAAACCGACGCTCTCTGACTGTAAAATCCAGGCGTGATGTTCAGCTCTGTGAATTTAAATTCCCTTCGTAGTGTCTCTCCAGATGGAAGCTGAATCGTGGACCAAGACCGAGGAACCGAAACTGCAAAAGAAGATTTCCCAACTTCCACCGTTTCGTGAAAATTGAGATAGACTGGCTGCTGCTGTTTCTTCTGAATCTGCTGTTGCTGTTGCAGCAGGATATTCTGACCGAACTTGCCGTGATGGTGCGCGTGAAAATCAAAGGACATTATTTCATATGATAGAGAGGTGCGTAACGGTCCTCCGAAGATTGAATTGCTGGGTCCGAAAGGACAAGGTCAGTTTCTTGAAACTTTTCTTCCTCTCCTGTCTTTGTGTCAATGCAGAGGTACTCGTTTCCCAATCCCAGGCGCCTCGTGACAAACGGATAGGCCTTCAAGATCTTGAAACAAGAGTCAGTGAGGTTGGTCTCCGAACGTTTTTCTCCGAGAACCGCAGAAGAGGTGACAATGAGCTTTGCGCGTACGTAATCTCCCACCGAAAACTTGAACGTCGAGTGTCGAGGGTCAACGTTAAACTGAGCGGCAGAGTAGGCAGGAGCCGCTTTATATAGGGCGGATAGAAATTCGTCGTAATTGTCGAGGCTAACATCAGCCGGCGCAAATCCGATTCTCTTTCCTCCTACCACAATTTCCTGACGGTTGAGGATTGCCGCCACCTCTCCTAGCAAATTCCACCAGCGACGGGGAGCAGGACCCCCTTCTTTCTTCTTCTTGTTTCCCTTTCCGACATTGTACTTTCGTTCCAGCCTAGCCACGAGCGTTCGAACCAACCGGATTGCTCCTTCTGCAAATTTAGCTTTCGACTTGCTGTTTCGAAAGGCAGTAAATTTGATTCTCTTCTCCCTCAAGTATGCCTGGACAACTTTCCCTACCACAGAGCGCTCCCGATCGAAGGAGATGCCGAGAATTGGGTGAAGATGTCCCGCCGCTTGGTGCATCGCGTGCAGGGTCTCCAGAGCCGAAACTATTGAATCAGCTTTTCGATTTTTTCTCAAGGGAACCAGGTAGACAAACCTAGAAGACACGTCCTTCCCGACCAGATAACCGCTTCTAAAAGTCACAGGTGTCTCGTAGTGTCTGCTCTTTGGAAAGAAGCCGATGTCGCAGTGAAGGTAACCCAAACTTGTAGAAACTACAGGTCTGTAGCTCCTAGAACTAAGCCTCTTCTTTTGCTGGTGAAGGTTAAAAGCGTAAACGGGGTCGACCAGCAGAGCATCATTGAGTTTCTTTCTGTCGATCCTTCCCAATTTTTCAAGCCTGGCGTGTTCGAGCATGTCGCTCACTCTCGGGGGGTCCCCAACACGAACCCTCTCCCCCACCCACTCCAACAGAACCTCGAGTGCCTTCTTTGACAATGCGGAATCGTGATCCTTCTTCTCTCTTTTTTTTTTCTTTTTCTCCTTCGTGTCCTTCTTCTTTTTCTCTTTCTGCTGTGAACCATAATCTACCAACCCCCGTTGTTTCTTTCTTGACTTTTCCCGCACTTCCGACTTTCGAACCTTGAAGGCCTTCTTTGTCAATTCGGAATCATTTTCCATCTTCTCTTTTTGTTTTTTTTGTTTTTCGTCTTTCGTGTCCTCCTTCTTCTCCTTCTCTTTCACATAATAATAAGCATCGTCCACATCCAAACCGCGTTGTTTTTGTTTCGCCTTTTTCCGTGCCATGTTGTTTCTTGCTCGTGGCTGCGCTTTCCACTGAGATGCACCGAGTCCTCTGCCTGTCTTTTATATACTGCCTGTTCTGTGCTGCTGCTGCTGCTGCAACCAGTATTTGTTTAGTGCTTTACACATCATTTTTTATTACAAACCAATTTATCATGTCAAATAACTTTGCTTTTAATAAATTTGATTTTCTTCTTTAAGAAATTATTACAAATATGCTTGGTTCAACCTTTAAAATAAAAACACGCAAAAAATAAGAACAATATTTCATTCTATTAGTTAAAATTTTATTTCAAAATAAATTGGCCTTCAAAACAGAAGCAGAAGCTTCTCAGCATCAGAGAAGGTCTTCAAAATTCAACTTTTTTTTTGTCAGCCTTAGGTGGCTGTCGCAGCAGTCAGAAATATAGTCTTGGTTATTCTCCACTCGATCCGTAGCCTGCTCAAGAGCAATATTGAGTAAACAGATTTTAACGGTTAACATGTCTAGCTGCTTTTGACGTTGCTTCTGTTTCATTTTTTGTTTGAAACGTTGATTGCTGTTGCGGGTTTGAGCTGCTGCTGCTGCTGTAAAAAAAATTTCTTGGTCCCCCTTCTTTATCGCTTCTCCTTCTTTTTCTTCTTCTTCTTCTTCTTCTTCTTCTTCTCCTTCTTTTTCTTCTTCTTCTTCTTCTTCTTCTTCTTCTTCTTCTTCTTTTCCTTCTTCTTTTTTGCCTCCTTTTTGAAAAA
>Ga0209107_10001288_pt1 | contig 14006 bp, 28 predicted proteins | sample LakErihyJuly2011_2_FD_187460 | JGI IMG/M metagenome (GOLD analysis project Ga0209107, IMG submission 187460) | Freshwater microbial communities from dead zone in Lake Erie, Canada - CCB hypolimnion July 2011 (SPAdes) (version 2) | ecosystem: Environmental > Aquatic > Freshwater > Lentic >... | reverse complement strand
CTCATCTTTGTACCTTCTGCAACCGAGATCATCAGAAGTAAAGCATCTCTCATACCTGCACTGGAGGGTGGTGTAGGACATAATGTAACCAGTTCGTCCCCCGAACTCATATTTACCCCTTTTAATTAAATGACTGCTACAATTGCTACACGCTCTAATACTAATCTATGGAATGATTTTTGTTCCTGGATTACTTCAACTAACAACCGCCTATATGTTGGGTGGTTCGGTGTTCTTATGATTCCAACATTACTTGCCGCCACTATCTGCTTCATCGTTGCATTTATTGCAGCCCCACCAGTGGACATTGACGGCATTCGGGAACCAGTTGCTGGTTCGCTTATGTACGGAAACAACATCATCTCTGGTGCCGTTGTTCCTTCTTCTAATGCGATTGGATTGCATTTTTACGCAATCTGGGAAGCAGCAAGTCTTGATGAGTGGCTTTATAAATAATATTGGGTCACTTAAAATTGGGTGAATTGCTGGAAAACTAAGTTCTCTATGAAACACAAACATCACCTTACTCCAAAATATCTTGGTGGTTCTGACAAACCAGAAAATCTTGTAGAAGTTTCACCAACCCAACACTCTATGTTTCATTACTGTAACTGGCGTCTTTGGGGAAACGAAGAAGATAAGATTGCTTGGAGAGCACTTGCGGGATACTCTAAAAAAGAGGAAATAATTCATCAAGTTATTTCTCTTGCAGGTAAGAAAGGTGGTAAGGTTGCAAAAGAAAGCGGACAACTTCGTGCCGCTGCTCTGAAACAACCAAAAAGTGTAAGGCAACAGATTGGTAAAAATCTTATCAATTATGCCTACAAAAATCCAAAAAATGCTTCACAAGAAACTCTTACTAATAGAAAGTACACAAAAGTATTTCATATTTACGAAAAACTAACTGAACGAACTATTGGTAATCATCTTGGGGATGTGATATTTAATCCAGAAGAAGACAAAACACTTAAAACTGTTTGTTCTACTATTTTGGAAAAATATGGGATAAAAGTTTATCCTTCACATCTCAACAGTGTTGCTAATGGAAATAGACTTTTAACAAGTGGTATTTCTTGTAGTTGGATTTTAGAGAATATGTCAATCAGCAGCCAAGCCACAGACGATACTTCTGTGGAAGGTTCAGAGACTACTGGGTTCAACAAGCGTGTTGAGTAATACCAGATTAGCGCCCAACACCTTAAATAGAAATAAGGTGAAGATATAGTCCAATCTATATGGAAACATATAGTCCCCCGATTGCTATAATGGGGGTCCATTCCAACTAGTTGTCTTTCACTTCCTTATCGGCATCTATGCTTATATGGGACGTGAATGGGAACTCTCTTACCGTCTAGGTATGCGTCCTTGGATCTGTGTTGCTTACAGCGCACCTGTTGCTGCTGCATCTGCTGTATTCCTGGTCTATCCTTTCGGTCAAGGTTCTTTCTCTGATGCGATGCCTCTCGGCATTTCTGGTACTTTTAACTATATGCTTGTCTTCCAAGCAGAACATAACATCCTTATGCACCCTTTTCATATGATGGGCGTGGCGGGTGTTTTTGGAGGAAGTCTTTTCTCCGCAATGCATAGGGAACTGTGCCCTTGTTGAGTAATCAGCAAGTGAAAATCGGGTGAACTGCTGGAACCCTAAGTTACTAAAATGTTTAGTAATACGGCAATCAGCATCCAAGTCCTAGATACATCTAGGAAAGGTTCAGAGACTACCTGAGGGATACAGTTCCCTTAATAACAGGTTTAAGTGCCCGACAACCTAATAAAACTTAGGTTGATGATATAGTCCACACCTTATGAAAATAAGGAATAGAGGTGGGTTCCCTCGTAACCTCCTCACTGGTTCGTGAAACAACCGAAACCGAAAGTCAAAACTACGGTTACAAGTTCGGTCAAGAAGAAGAGACATACAACATCGTTGCTGCTCACGGATATTTTGGACGCCTTATCTTCCAATATGCTTCGTTCAACAACTCACGTTCACTTCACTTCTTCCTTGCTGCCTGGCCTGTTGTAGGCATCTGGTTCACCGCTCTTGGTGTATCCACGATGGCTTTTAACCTCAACGGTTTTAATTTTAACCAGTCTCTTATTGATAGTCAAAACCGAGTAATTCCTACTTGGGCAGACATCCTTAATCGTGCTGGTCTTGGTATGGAAGTGATTTCTGAAATGTAGTCACCCTGGAACAGGAATGTTCCTTGACGAAACTGGGTTAAACGGGGAAACTCTCAAGTAGACAATCCCGTACCAATCCGAAGAGGACATAGGTTCTTCGGCAGGTCTAACGACTAGGTAGTGAGTTCCAACAATAATCTACCCACGAATGCCCAGCATCCAGAACGGATGAAGAGATAGTCTGGTCTTACTGGCGACAGTAAGAAGTAAGAAATAAAGAGTTCTTACGATAACAAAAACGGCATGAACGTAACGCTCGATTTGTGGGCGCTCTTATCTGAAAAGGTAAGATAAACTTCGGATGAACTGCTGGAAACCCTAACGGGCAATCAGCATCCAAGCCCTAGACGCTTCTAGGGAAGGTTCAGAGACTAGGTGGTTTAGGGAGCGCCCTATGTAATACACCATTAGCGTCCGACACCTAACCTCATAAAGAGTATGGTGAAGATATAGTCCAAAATGGAAGCACAACTTCCCACTTGACCTTGCTGCTGCTCAAACAACTTCGGTTGCCTTGACTGCACCATCCATCGGGTGATATAATAAAGGGGAACTCTTCGGAGTTCCTTTTTTTATAAATAGTTATAACTTTGGTATAGAAGTTATGGTAAATGAAATAATAGATTTATACAACTCCGGTATGAAAATGAGAGATGTTGCAAAACAACTTAACATTTCTCATCATAAGGTCAGTAAAGTTCTTAAGGAATGTGGTGTAAAAATTCGTATTCGTAATGACTACGGAAATCCAGCACAAGCACCAGATTTTGCTGAAAGAGTTATAAGTAAAAGAAGAAGTTATGCTGGAGAAAATAATCCAAACTATGGAAAATCTTGTTCTCAAAAAGCAATAGAAGCAACCAAAAAAGCAAATACTGGAAAAGTTAGTCCTAGAAAAGGAAAACCATATCCACAATCAATCGGTTGGGTATGTAAAGACCCAGAGCATCCAGACAAACTCTATTTCATAAAACTCCATAATGGTAAGTATAAAGTCGGTAGGTCTTATAAAGGTTGGTTGTATCGTAAAAAAGAAACAGCAGAACTTCTTGGTGAATGGTCTGGAAAGTCCATAGATATTTGGAACTTGGAAAGGAAAGTTCTAAATGAGTTCTCCCAATATAAAGCACCATTAAATGAAATGAGTATGGGTCGTGGAATGACCGAACACTTTATAGATACTTTACCAGTTCAAGAAGTAATATCTTTTATAGAAAACCTCAAAACATTATGACTATAATTACAGCAAAACTGGTAAAAATACTTCAGTGGGAAACTGGAGCGGGAATGATGGATTGCAAGAAAGCACTTGATAACTCTAATGGTGATATTGGAGAAGCAATAAGGTGGTTGAGAAACAAAGGAATTTGTAACTGATATAAGAACTAAAATGCTAACAATCCTCGCAGCATTCATAAGTTTCGGTATCTTCCTCTTTCTGATGTCTCTACTTTAATCAAAAATACTTTCAATAAAATCCCAGGAATACTCTAACTTTTTATCCTGAACTATTTTCCAAGTATGCCTTTTGTTACTTATAGTTCTCATAAGAACCATAATATCTTCACACCATTCAATAGATAATAGTTCAAGGCAGCAAGTAATTGTTTGTTTCTTATTTCTCTTTAATCTCATCAGGAATAATTTTTTGTTTCCATCATATTCAGTTATAATAGAAAAAATTTCTGCAAGTTTGTGTCCTATATGATATTTTAATTCGGATACCTTATTATCAGTCTTTAAGTAATCTTGAAGATTTAATACAAAACTTTCAATACCATAAGAATATAATTCTAATAATTTTGTTTTTTCAGGTATTTTCATTTGTTTGATATGTTTTATTAAGTTTCTTTTTTGTTTCTTTGTTTTTTCTATTGAATTCTGATTGTTGATCTAAATCTTTTAATTTAGACTTTTTAGTGTGCCCTTTTACAAGTCTACTAACAACATCAACATTTTTAGCATTAATACCTTCTGGGTTTCCTTTATGAACAGTTGCATACAAATTCTTTTTAATAGTATCTACTGACCTTTTTGTATTATTACTATCACCAGATTTGGTCATAAAATTTTTAGCAACCTTCATCTTATGAGCATCTTTATTAGAACCACTTTTCTTTTTTCTTTCAATTTGTCTACTTACACTATCTTCTGGAAATGGTTTAAACTTTTCAAGTATTGATATAAATTCTTTATAAGTTTTCATAAGAATTTTATTTGTATTTATGCTAACAATACTCACAGTACCCATAGCATTCGGAGTCTTCCTCTTTCTGATGTCTCTGTTATAATAGAAGATAAATATCTAAAAATATAATTGTTGATGGAAGAACTTTCAGAATTATTTAAAATAGTCGCAGAAGAAAATAAAAAGAAAAAACTAGAGATGGAATCTTTAGTTGGAGATTCTTTTGAGAAACTTTTTATTGAGCAACTGCAACCTAAAAAGAAAAAAAATATTCCAGAGAAAATACAAGAACCCCAAATTGTTGAAGTAGTAGAAGTAAAAAAAGATACTTTAATAGAAAAATCATTAGGTTTATTATCCGAACCATCAGATACTAAACATAAGAATGATCCAATTACACCATTAGATCAAAAGTTTGCCACTTTTGATGATCTTCAGAAACATTACAGCACTTTTCTTTCTCGCATTCAACAACAACTCTCCACATTAGGTGGAGGTGGTGAAACTCAAATAAGATACTTGGATGATGTTGTTGGAGTTGCAACAAATTCAAGTAATTATAATTCAAAATTTTTACAATGGGATTCTTCATCAAACAAGGCAGAGTTTGTTAATATCAATTCAGGAAATATTGTTGGTATTGTTACAGGATATTATGGAAGTTTTTATGATACCACAACACAAAATGTAGTGGGCGTCAATACATATCAACCAGTTACAATCAATACAACTGATATATCAAATCAAGTATCTATTGCAAATAGTTCTCATATTGTCGTTGCAAACTCTGGAATATATAATATTCAATTTTCTTTACAAATTGATAAATCACAAGGTTCTCTAGCACACGTTTATATTTGGTTGAAAAAAAATGGAGTAGATGTTCCAAATAGTGCAACAGAATTAGCAGTTCAGGGAACTTCTTCTGAAATTGTTGCTGCTTGGAATTTTGTAGTATCTGCTTCTGCGAATGATTATTACGAACTTATGTGGAGCTCTACTGACGACCACATTCAAATCAAAGCAAGGACTGCAAGTGGAGTTGTTCCTGCTATTCCATCAATCATTCTCACAGTAGTCTCTGTATGATACATAAGATAAAACCACAACTCTTTATGACTTTCTTCTACATCTTCATAGCATTCGGTATGTTCTATCCTTTCTATGATAACCTCCACAACACCTGACAAACTCGCAGAGATCATCAGAGACACTTGGCCTGGTCTTTACAGAACTCCACAAGTACCCTATAATGGTACAAAGATACAAGATCCAGATGACAAAAGAAACCTACGGTAATTCATTTCGTTCAGGAGAAAAAAATATTGATGATCTTTATACAAAAATGATTAATGACCTTGCGGCAGCATCAAGAGAAGAATCAAAGTTTCAGTATGTAATTAAAGATGTATTTGAGGTAATGCGTTCTCTTGGTTGGACTGGTGATGATACTTTTGAGGTAAATATTGGTGGTTGTTCTGCAACAGGAACCGCAACTCACCCAGATGCAAATCCAAAGTGGGCAAAACCTTATGGTACGGTTACTTATCAATCTGATGCCTTTATCGTAATTAAAAATGCAAACAAGAATCCAGTTGTTTCATCTCAAGCACCTCAACTTCCAGAGGGACAACAAAAACCTGTAGTAGTATGATGCAAAATATCAATTGGTTTAATGTTTTCTTTGATCTCTATATTATTTACTGGGGATTCAACTATGGCAGGAATAAATCAGATGAATCCTAAATATTTTTGGTACGCATCTTAAGAATGCAACTTTACTCCACTTCAGACGAACTTTTATATAATTTAGAAGCAACAACAAGTTCAGAAGCAAAACGAATGTGGAGATCAAATATAAAAGACTATTGGGAACACAAGTGTGCTTATTGTGGGTCAGAAGAAAACATTACACTCGATCACATTCTTCCTCAGTGTAAAGGTGGACTTGATGTTAAAACAAATATAGTTGCTTGTTGTCACTCTTGTAATCAATCCAAGGGACACGAACACTGGAAACTATGGTATGTCCAACAAGACTTTTATAATGAAGATAGTTTGAATAAAATAGATGACTGGATGAAACCAAAAAAACCACAGAATATATACATTTACAAACCTAGAAGAAATAACGCAAGTTAGTATTATGAAATTTACAGTTTACTCTAAAGATGGATGTCCCTATTGCACTAAAGTAAAGCAGGTGCTACAATTAACAAAACTTGAACATGTTGTTTATACACTTGGAACAGATTTTGATCGTGAAGGATTTTACTCTGAGTTTGGAGTAGGTTCTACTTTTCCTCAAGTAATATTAAACGATCAACAACATCTGGGTGGATGTACAGATACAGTTAAGTACCTTAAGGAGCAAAATCTAGTTTAATGGAATCAACCTTTAACGAAGTTTATTATGATGTAGAAAAAGCAATTGATCTTTCTTTTAAGGGTCAGTTTGTATTAAAGTTTTATGATTATTTAAAAGTTAAGGGAATTCTGAGAAGAGAGGTTGAGCAGTTTATTGAAAGCTCAACTGCAAATGAACTGAGCAGTCTTGTAATGGACCTTGATGATTATCTTGAGGGTGGTGATGATAACATTCATAAACAACTTCGTGAAGGATATGGTCACATTCCAAAACCTCAGGCAAGAAAAATACGAAATTATTTGTACGGCATTCTAGAAGATGCTTGGAAGTATAGTCATGACAAACGACCAGGAAGAAGAAAAAAACAACAACCTAAATAACTCAGAACCCGAAATCAATCGGGGAGTTGAGTTATTACTAAGAAATAGGAGGAAGAGAGAATCAAAACCAAAGACTTTTCAAGTGAAGTTTGGTAAAATGATTTCTCTCTTTCATAGGGAGTTTCATTTCTTTATAGAATTTCACTTTGATATTAGAAAAAACAAACTCTCGGGAGAAGACAAATGGGATCCGCATATGTAATCACATTTACAATAATGTTTACTTTGCTATTTTTTATGGTGGGGAGCATAATTGGTTGGTTAACTTATAGACATTTGTTAGAATCTAGACCTCCTTACCTGCATCCAGAATTCTTTGATGAAAACGGACAAGTCATACCTGATGAAGTTGTTGCTGTTAGATTTGAGGAAGGATATTTTGATGATGACGAAGATGATGAAGATGACTAATTAATAATACTCACCAAATTAAAACTGATTGGATAAATCTATTATGACTACAACAAAGACAACGACAAAGACTACTGAAAAACCGATTGAAACTCTTCCATCAAATCCTTTTGTATTTGAAATTTTAGAACTTGTTTCAAAACAAAGAAGTAATGCTAAAAAAATTGAAGTTTTGAAAACTTATGATGATGCTCCACTTAAAACTATTTTAATTTGGAACTTTGATGAATCAGTAATTTCACTTCTTCCAGAAGGGGAAGTTCCTTATGCAAGTACTGGAGAACAAACATCTTATAGTGGAACCTTAAGTTCTAAAGTTGATGATGCGGTATCTAAAATGAGTGAATTGGGATCAAACTCTTTGGGATCTATGGACCAAGGGAAATCCTCAATTCGAAAAGAATATCATATGTTTTTTAATTTTGTAAAAGGAGGTAATAATGGACTAAGTTCTCTCCGAAGAGAAACCATGTTTATTAATATCTTGCAGGGACTTCATCCAAAAGAAGCAGAACTTTTATGTTTGGTAAAAGATAAAAAACTTACTGATAAATATAAGATAACTTTTGAAAATGTTAAAGAATCATTTCCCGATATTCAATGGGGAAATCGTTCGTGAGTATCGCAACAGAAGAGAGAGAAAAAATGGCAGAAAAGAAAAAAATTAATAAAGAAATTCTGCCTCGTGAATATGGATGTGAAATTCTTCTTGAAAAAACAACTATTGAAAAAGCAAAAGATTCATCCTTTCCAAATGACGCATATCTAATTTGGTATCTTGTGAATGAAGAATATTATGTTGATTTAACCCGGTGTGGTAAAAAATCTAGTTTGTTTGATATGTACTATGATACCTATGGACCGGGTGCAGTTCAAAGAATTGACTTTGGATATGGAAGAGTTAATCCAAGACTTTGGGGATACCAGAAAACAGAAAAAAGGAAAAAAAAATGAGTACAGGATTTGGTAGTGATGTAAAAAATGCTAACATCACAATTGATTTTGATTATGTGGATGTTATATTGAAACAATATAAAAAAATTAAAAAATACAAAAAATCATCTCTCTATACAATAAAAACTATGGATGGTACAGAAACTGTTGTGAGTTCATTGATTAAAGAAGCAGAGGATAATCCTTTAGATTAATGGGTAAGCATTATTTACTAAACCTTTATGGTTGCTCATTTGTTCTTTTGAATGACGAGTATTATCTTATAGATTTACTAGAAAATGCAGCAGCTGCAAGTGGTGCGAATGTGGTTCAAACTATCTCAAAGAAGTTTGAACCACAGGGAGTCACTGTTTTATGTTTACTATCAGAAAGTCATATAAGTATCCACACTTGGCCTGAAGAAGGTAGAGCAGCCGTAGATGTTTATACTTGCGGGGATTGTAACCCAAAGATTGGATGTGATATTATTATTCAACAACTTTATGCAACAGATCATAAACTAACTTATATTGAGAGATGAGACCTTGACAGGTCTCTTTTTTTTGTGTATAATTACCTTTGTTCAGGTTGATAAAGATGGATAAAGAACGTTTAAAGCTTATAGTAAGAAACATAGAGTCTCTATTGGATTGTCTGAAAGCAGAACTTTATGTCTCAGATACTAACTTACAACACGAAGAAGTTTCAAATTACCTAACAGATTACGACGAAATTTACTGCGAAGAAGAGGATTGAAATGAAACCTATCAAAGCAAAAGATCTTTTAGAACTTGACCGTTATATGCAAGTTGTGATGATCCGTCAGACACAACTTCCACAGACTCTTGTTTATCAGGCAGGTAAGAATGATTATAGTGAAGACCCTATTCACACTAAGTTTCCTCCTGGTGAGAAGGACTGTGGTAAATGGGTAGTTGAGCAACTCCTGGCAAATGAACGGGGACATTGGGGACCTTTAGAGCATCCTGCGATTACTTTGGACTGTGTTGGGTTTGTTCATAATGTAATGGTTCAGGCAAGAACTCATCGTGTTGGAGTTTCTTTTGATGTTCAGTCTCAACGTTATACTGGTCGTCGTGTATTGAAGGTTGCGACTGGTGACCTGAAACCTGAAGAGGTGTTCTATGTGCGTCCAGAAGGTCTCTACCTGGACCGTAAAGGTCACAAGTACGAATGGACGAAGGAAGACTACGAAAGACAGTTAAAGTTCTGTCTAGCAGCATCTGAGAGGTATGCAGAGGGTTATAATACTCGTGGTATGGCAGAGGAACATCTTCGTGATTATCTTCCCCAGAATATTCGTCAAAACTTTGTGGTTTCGTTCTCTCTTCGTGCTGCATTACACTTTCTAGACCTGAGAGCAAAACTAGATGCTCAAGTAGAGATTCAGGCACTTTGTGAAGGTATGGTCCCCGTAATGAGAGAATGGGTTCCAGAAATATTCAGTTACTATGAAGAAAAGCGTCTACATAAAGCACGATTGAGTCCTTGAGGTATTATGAAATCTTATTGTGTAAAAGACCATCTTACTGGTCATATATTTAAAGTTCTTTTTACGGAGCAAGACTTTCAAGAATTTTTGAAATCTCATCCAGATATTGATGAGTGTATTGATTGTATTGAGTGTGATGATGCTCCTTCAATTTGTATCGAATAAATATCCTCATACACTATGGAGTCGTAAATTTGGCAACTTATCCGATTTATAATAAAGTTACGGGCGAACAAAAAGAAATTATTCTAAGTGTTCACGATTGGGAACAATGGAAAAAAGATAACTCTGAATGGGATCGTGATTGGTCTGATCCCTCAACTTGTCCATCGTCTGGAGAACTGGGTGAGGTTTATGATAAACTTAAGAAATCTCATCCAGGATGGAACGATGTTCTTTCACGAGCATCAAAAGTTCCCGGATCAAAAGTAAAACCAGTTTAAATAAAAAATATGCCCCCAAGAAGAAATACGCCCAAAACTCCAGTGCCTTTTGGTATAAGTAATAAGCAAATGAAACGTAAGAAACCTATTAGTTCTGATATAATGAGGACGATTGAACCTCTTACAAAGAACCAAGAAATACTCTTTGAATCTTATAATAAAAATCAAAATATTGTTGCATATGGATGTGCTGGTACTGGTAAAACTTTTATCACACTTTATAATGCACTTAAAGATGTTTTGGATGAAAAGACTCCATATGAAAAGATTTATATTGTTCGTTCACTTGTAGCAACTCGTGAGATAGGTTTTCTTCCTGGAGACCATGAAGACAAATCTTCCCTTTATCAAATTCCTTATAAGAATATGGTGAAGTATATGTTTGAGTTGCCATCAGAAGCAGACTTTGAAATGCTTTATGGCAATCTCAAAACTCAAGGAACGATTGGTTTTTGGAGTACTTCTTTTATTCGTGGTACTACACTGGACAAAGCAATTATTATTGTAGATGAATTTCAAAATTTAAATTTCCATGAATTGGATTCTATCATTACTCGTGTTGGTGAAGATTCTAAAATTATGTTCTGTGGTGATGCTACTCAATCTGATTTAATTAAGACAAATGAGAAAAATGGTATCATTGACTTTATGAAGATTTTAAGAGTAATGCCTTCTATTGATATTGTAGAATTTGGTGTAGAAGATATTGTAAGGTCTGGGTTTGTCAAAGAATATATTATTGCAAAAATGGAAATTGGTGTATGACATTTATTCATCATAATTACTTGGGTGACCTTGAGTTAAATTGTAAGACTACAGAGAGTATTCGTCTGTACAATCTTCCGAGTGGTAAGTGGGTTCCTTCTATTACTTCTGTAACTTCTTTTTATAATCGTGAGATTTTTGTTAAGTGGAGAAAACGTGTAGGTCTTGAAGAAGCAAATCGCATTACAAAAAGAGCAACCGCAAGAGGAACTGATTTTCACCAAGTCTGCCAAGACTATTTGGAGAATAAAGAACTTGTGTGGGAAAACTACCAACCCATATCAAAGTTTATGTTTTATCATGCAAAACCTTATCTGGATAAGATAAATAATATTCACGCAATTGAAAGAACTCTTTACTCAGAATATCTTGGACTTGCTGGACGAGTTGATTGTATTGGAGAGTATGAAGGAGAACTTGCAGTCATCGACTTTAAGACATCTGAAAAGATTAAACCAGAAGAGTGGTTGGAAAACTACTTTGTTCAAGAAACATTTTATGCTGCTGCGTATTATGAACTAACTGAAATTGTTCCTGTTAAATTAATTACTATTATGGTAACTCCTGGCGGAGAAGTAAAAGTATTTGACAAAAGGAACAAAGGGGATTATATTAAGTTATTAGTTCGTTATATTAAAGAATTTGTACATCACAATACTGGGGCAACGAATGGATAATGAGTTAGAAAAGGTACTTGAGAGTAAATTCTTTTGTCCAACTAAGTTTGCTCAAGAGATTGAAACCCTTGTACAAGTTAATCTTGAGATGAATTACATTGATGCTATCGTTCATTTTTGTGAGAAGAATAGTATTGATTTAGAATCAGTTCCTAAACTTATCTCAAAACCACTTAAAGAGAAGATTAAGTGTGAGGCAACGGAACTCAACTTTCTTAAGAAAACCTCTCGTGCAAAATTGGTTTTTTAATCCATTTTAGAGGGTAAAAAATCCCGGCAAAAAATTACTTATATTACCTTTTTTGAATGATGCCATTTGATGCTTATCGTCAATATCTTGCACTCAAAAATCACTTTACAAAAGATAGTTATGACTATCATAAGTATTGTGGAAAATCAAGAGCAACAGTACAATCTTTCTATAAACGAAAGGATAGAATGTGGTTTGAAAAGTTTTCAAGACAAAAAACAGATCAAGAAGTTATAGATTTTTTTGTTGCAAACTTTGTATCTTGTAATGATCCAGAAACTTTATGGATTGGTGAAATAGTAAAGGAAGGTGAAGGAAGATATAAAAACTGGCAGAAAAAAATTCAATCCTTATCATATCTGTTTAAAGAAGAATCTGAATATCTTTTTGAAGAAAATAAACTTGAAGATGTTTTTAAATGTTCAAAAGGACATCCAATTCTTCTTAAAAGATTCTTGGGTGGAAAAATTTCATTAGAGACAATGGTTCTTTATGATAAAATCTTTTCATATACAAATAACTTTGATAAAAAACTCAAAGATCCTGTGTGGGAAACTGTTAGTCGTAGAATCAAAAAGTATAATTCATTCATAAATATTGACGTATTTGGTTATCGCAAGATTTTGAAAAAAATTATTTTTAAAGATCAATGAGTTTTTTTAGTTCAGAAATTGTACGTGCAGAGATGGTTGAAATCTCTGAGTTGCAGGAAGAGATTTATGGAAGTGTATTCCGATTTCCTTCTATGACAAAAGAAGACAAAATTGAGCACGTTACTCTTCTTGAAAAACTCTTAAGCAAGCAACAAATTCTCTATACTCGGTTGAGTTTGTCTGATGACCCAGAAGCACAGGAGATGAAGCAAAAAATTGCTACATCTGCTCAAATGATGGGTCTTCCTGCTCATGTTGATATGAACATTATCCTTAACAATATGTCAAAAATGCTTGAATCAATGAAACAACAAATTGACAAAACAGGTTCCGACCTGTAGAATAACTAAGTACACAAAAGCCAAATCCTACAAATACGAGGTATAAATGTCTAATTTCGCAAATCTTAAAAAGCAGTCTTCTCTTGGTTCACTCACTGAAAAACTGGTGAAGCAAGTAGAAAAAATGAGCACTACTTCTAGTAGTGCCGATGAACGTCTCTGGAAACCAGAAGTAGACAAAACCGGTAATGGTTTTGCAGTTCTTCGTTTCCTTCCTGCTCCTGATGGTGAAGATCTTCCTTGGGCAAAAATGTATTCACACGCATTTCAAGGAAATGGTGGTTGGTATATTGAAAATTCTTTGACTACTATTGGTGGTAAAGATCCACTTGGTGAATATAATCGTGAACTATGGAATACTGGATCTGAAACAAATAAAGAAATTGTTCGTAAACAAAAACGTAAACTGAATTATTATTCTAACATCTATGTTGTAAAAGATCCTACAAACCCTTCAAATGAGGGTAAAGTCTTCCTGTTTAAGTATGGTAAGAAAATCTTTGATAAGATTATGGAAGCAATGCAACCTGAATTTGAAGATGAATCCCCAATCAATCCCTTTGATTTTTGGGTGGGAGCAAACTTCAAACTGAAGATTGTAAAGAAAGATGGTTACTGGAACTATGATAAGTCAGAGTTTGATCGTGTAAGTCCTCTATTGGACGATGATGATGCTATGGAAGCAATCTGGAAGAAAGAATATTCACTGACTGCAATCACTGCACCAGACCAGTTCAAGACCTATGAGGAACTTGAACGTCGTATGAATATGGTTCTTGGTTTGAGTCCAAGTTCTTCTCCTACTCAGTCTCGTGCTGTTGTAGAACAAGAAGATCAATACGAATCTTATAATCAACCAGTAAATAGTGAGACTAAAGTTCTAGAAGAACTTGA
>Ga0209107_10001286_pt1 | contig 14022 bp, 2 predicted proteins | sample LakErihyJuly2011_2_FD_187460 | JGI IMG/M metagenome (GOLD analysis project Ga0209107, IMG submission 187460) | Freshwater microbial communities from dead zone in Lake Erie, Canada - CCB hypolimnion July 2011 (SPAdes) (version 2) | ecosystem: Environmental > Aquatic > Freshwater > Lentic >... | reverse complement strand
CGGCACCACCGTGTCGCGCAGCAGGTAGTGGGCGATGCACTCCAGTTCCCGAGCGGGCAGACGGAGGTCGGGCATGCGCAGTGAAGGGCGGCTCTGGTGGGGTTGGCGGAGGAAGTCGACTAGGCTGCGGAGGCTGTATTTCCCTTCGAGCGCCCCGAGCGGCACCGAGCGCTCGGCCAATGTCTCGCGGCCTTGGGCGTCGCGCGGCGAATGGCAGGCCGCGCACCCGCGAGCGTGGAACAGTTTCTCGCCTTGGGCGGCGGCGACGGCGTCCGGTGCTTCTGGGGCGAAGCGCGAAGTTTTCGTGGAAAGCAGGAACTGGGCGAGCTCCGCGGCCGCGCTGGTCCGCTCGGCCTCGGCGAGTCCCGCCAACGGGGCCGGCATCGTCGTGCCTGGTTTCGTCGCGTGCGGGTCGCGGATGAACGCCGCGAGGAAGTGGGGGTTCACGCGGTCCGCCACGTCGGCGAGCCGTGGCGCCTGCTTTGAGGCAACCTTGGCCTCGTCGGTTGAGCGGTGGCAGGCCACGCAGTTCAGTTCCTCGAGTAACAGACGGCCTTTGGCGGCGGGCTCGAGCTTGGCCTGAGCGATGCCGGGCAGGGTCACTTCGGCGGGAGCCGAGACGGCAAGCCCCAGTAATACCAGAACGAAGAGTCGACGGGCAAGGGGGTGGCGGTCGGCAGGGTTGGCCGGACAGGTCATGGGGTCATTTGGGCCCTGGGCCTGAGGGGAGGCGAGCGGTTATTGCTTAGGCGGTTATATTCTCCGCATTTTTCGGAGATTTGAGGGGTTGAATCCCCGAAGCTCGCCTTTATCCCCAAGCCACCCTTTTATGAAAGCCCGCCACCTCCTCTTAGTCTTCGCCTTGCTCGGTCTCGGCGCCGCATGCGGTGCCGCGCCAGCGACGCCAGCCGCGAAGCCGAACATCATCTTCATCTTGGCCGACGACCTGGGCTTCGCCGAGCTGGGCTGCAATGGATCCGACCGCTACAAGACGCCGAACATCGATGCGTTGGCCAAGGCTGGCGTGCGTTTTACCCGTTTCTACACCGTCCCGCTTTGCGGCCCTTCGCGGGCTTTGATTCTGACCGGCCGCTACGCCTTCCGCACCGGCGCCGTCAGCCAGGATGCTTGCAAGACGATCCTCCGCACGGGCGAGAAGGCCGAACGGATGATCCCCACGGTGCTCAAGCAGGCGGGTTACGTCACGGCCATGATCGGCAAGTGGGGCCAGCTTTCCCCTTCGGGTGATCCGGCCGAATGGGGTTTCGACCATGACTTCCATTTCAAGGGTAGCGGCATGTATTGGAACAGCAAGGTCGCCAAGCCGATGTCCGAGGGCGGGCAGGTGCGCGGGGATCCCGATAGCTATGTCATCGACGGCAAGACCATCAAGGTGAAGGACGACGAGTATATCCCGGACCTGCTGCACAAGGACGCGACGGCCTGGCTGGAGGCTCATCGCCCTGGGCCATTCTTCCTCTATTACTCGATGTCGCACGTGCACGGCGAGATCCTGCCGACGCCGGATAGCGTGCCCGCGCCGAAAGGCGAGACCGATGACGCCCGGCGGAAGCGTCATTATGCGGACAACATTGGCTACATGGATAAGCTGGTCGGTAAACTGATGGCCGAGCTCGACCGCCTCAAGTTGCGCGAGAACACCCTCGTCGTCTTCATGGGCGATAACGGGAGCGCCAAGCCGAACGCCCCCGACGCGACCATCGGCGGCCGCCGAATCGAGGGCGAGAAGGGCTCGATGAAAGAAGGCGGCGGTCTCGTGCCGTTCTTCGCCACCTGGCCCGGGGTGACTCCGGCGGGGAAGGTCAACGCCAACGTCGCCGACGCCAGCGACCTTTTGCCGACGTTTGCAGAGCTTGCGGGCGCATCGCTGCCGGCTGGCCGCGTGATCGATGGGCGCAGCCTCGTTTCCCAGTTCAAGGGCGAGACGACCTCGCCCCGCACCTGGGCCTATTGCCAACTCAGCAATAACTTCTATGTCCGCGAGGCCGGCTGGAAGCTCGACCAATCGGGTGCCCTTTATGATATGAAGGACGCGCCCTTCAAGGAGGTTGCCGTCGCCGCCGACACCAAGGATCCGGCCGCCTTGGCGGCCCGCGAGCGTCTTGCCGCCGCGTTGGCCGGCCTCAGTCCCGCCACCGGTTTCAAGGATGAAGCCGGCGACGGTTCTGGTCGCAGTGGCAACAAGGAAGAAAAGAAGAAGGGTAAAAAGGCGAAGGAGGCGAAGTGACCGCCAAGCTTTACCGTGCCCTGTTTGCCCTTGGCCTTTCGGTCGTCGGTGCCCTCGCCGCGGACGAGGTGCTGACGGACAAATCCTCCTCCTCGAAGGTCCTCGCTCTCTATCAGAAGACTCTCGCCGCTGCACGGAAGGACCCGCCGGCGCCCGGCGCCGTCATCTGCATCGGTAGCTCGCATATGCAGTTGTGGGAAGAGGTGAAGGGGGATCTCGCCCCCCTCACGGTTCATAACTACGGCATCGGTGGCAGTCGCATGACGCAGGCCGAGGAGTACTTCATCGACAACCTCGCAATCGCCTTCAAACCCCGAGCCGTGATTCTTTACGAGGGTAGTAACGACATCAACGCCGGAGCCAAACCGGAGGCCGTGCTCGCGAGTTTCCAGAAAATCCACCGCAAGCTGCATGCTGGGCTACCTGAGGCTCGTCTCTACGTGCTCGGCATCGTACCCAGTCCCGGCAAGCGCTTCGATAAGTTCGACGAGCTCAAGCAGCTCAATGAGCTGCTCCGCACCGAGTGCGCCACGCAGCCCTGGATGAAGTTCATCGACACGACCACCCCGCTCCTCGGCGCCGATGGCAAGCCGAAGGAGGAGCTCTTCAAGCCAGGCGACATCCATATGGTCCCGGCCGGCTATGCCGTCTGGAAGTCCGTCATCGCCCCGGTCATCGTACCGATCGAGAAGCCCTTCGAGAAGGCGAAGTGAGGGAGGGGAGGGGGAGGCGGGGGACAGAGTACGGAGTACAGAGTGCGGAGTCCTGATGGGTTGCTTAGCTGGCCGACTGGTACGGTCGGACCTACCCGAGGTCGATGCAGGTTGATCCGTTGATCGGTTGAATGGTTGGCCAGCACGCACCTGTTGCCTCAAGTCGCACGCTCCGCGCACGGGTAGGGGCAGTCCCTTGGATAGGTCTTAGGAATCAAGGAGTGGGTGTTAGTCCCAATCCCCAATTCCTACTTCCTAATACCCGACGCGCTTGGGACCAGCGTCCCTGCTGGTCCGGGGGTCGGCCTTGGCACGGGGTCAGGCACGCCATCGCTGCGCGAGGCGAAGCCAGACCCCATGACTGCGGCCCTGCTGTTCGGCGGCCGACCCGATCGATACACGGCCGACCGGGGGACGGTCAGCCCTACCTGAACACGGCCGACCGGGGACGGTCAGCCCTACCCGAGAGGCATAGGGCGGGGCGGAGTGCAGGATCGAGTGCTGAGTCGAAGGAGAGGCAGAGGGGGGGTACGGTGAAACGTGGGCAAGGGGGTAGGGCGCGGGTGTGGCGATAAATCCTCACCCCTGCCTTAGAATACACCTGTTCGTAACCTTGGCGGGTCCGCGTTCCACCAGCCATCCATGACACCCTCCGAGATGAGGCTTGCCGAGTTACGCTTCTGATATAGTCAGATTATATTTCTGATATAGTCAGAAGTAAATCTATACCTTTATCATGGCCACCAAAACCTCCTCCCGCCCCCGTCTCAGTTTCCTCATCGCCGCCGCCTTCGCGCTCTCCGCGACGGTGATGCCCACGAAGGTCAAGGCCGCCAATTACTTTTACGACAACCAGGGTGCTTCCAGTGACATCTCCGACGTTAATAACTGGTTTCTCGATCCTGTCTCGTTGGCTCCGGCGATTACGGCGCCCTCCAGTTCTGATGGTTTGTTTCTCGGGTTTTCTGTCGCTCCTTTCCCTGGTAGCAATGCGCTTTATAATGACTCCCTCTCGGGTGGCGTTTTCGCCAGCTTGAATTTCAGTGATGTCCCGGGCTTCGTCAACTACCTGGTCGGCGGCAATTCTTTGACCGTGGGTTCCATCTCGTCGACCTCGGGCTCGTATAGTGCCGCTATCAACACGTCCAGTCTCACGTTGACCGGAGCTTCGACTATCACCGCTGGCGCGGGGAGTAGCATTTCTATCCTGCCTTCTGTGGCCGGCTCATCCCTGACCGTTGCGGGCTCGGGCTCCACCGCTTTAAATGGTGGCATCAGCCTGGGTGCCGGTGGTCTCACGAAGCAAGGTTCGGGTCAGCTGGTTGTGAACGGTGTGGCCAACTATACGGGCGCCACTTCCGTCGCCGCCGCCGGCACCTTGAACTTCGTGCAGGACGCCTTTTTGACCGGTCAGGTGACGAACGACGGCACGTTGAATTTGCTTGGTACCACCAGCTATTCTACTGTCTTCTCCCTGATCGGTTCTGGTGTCACCAATATCTCGGGACATGCCGTGATTCTCGGTCGTTCCGGAAGCGGAACGCTTAATCTGGCCATGGATAGCCGGATCAACAATTTGACCCAAACGGGAACCATTTCGATCGCTGGAACACAGGACCTTGAGGTCTATGAAGGCAACTTTGCCGGAGACCTTGTCGGGGCGGGCAATTTTCTTAAGTTGACGGGGAGCACCCTGACCCTTTCGGGGGACAATAGCGGCCTCTCGGGGAATATGGAGGTCGCCTCCGGCGTCCTGCGGGCTGAGTCCATCGATGCTTTGGGTGCCGGCAACATCAAGCTGACCGGAGGCGATCTGACCTTGGTCAGCGACGTCAGCCAGATCCGTACTAACGCCGTCGAGGTCTCCGCCGATACGACGATCACGCTCGAGGCCTTCACGCCGGGGACGCTTTCCCTTACCCAGCAGTTTGGCGACTTGTCGATCGGCGCCCACACCCTGAACGTCGTCAGCGGCCTCAACTTCGACCCCTTCCTCGCGACTTCTACCTTGGGCCTCGGTAACGTCACCCTCGACAGCGCGGGTGGTACTTCGACCTTCAATGTCGACACGTTCGCCAGGCTCACGACCAACAACGTGACCAGTCTCGCCAACGAAAGCCTGACCGTCGACGGCGCCGGCATTACCGTAATCGCTGGCACCTTGGACCTCGGCGCTGGTAATCTGACCAAGAACGGCGTGGGCACCTTGTTTATCGTCAACGCGGTTTCTGGTACTTGGACCGGCTCCACGGTCAACACGGGCGGGGGTGCCCTCGCGTTTAACTCGGCCGTGACCTTGGCCGGCCAGGTCACCAACGACGCTTACCTGTTGTTCAACAGTGGGTTCGGGACGACCAATACCCTGACGACGGGTCTTAATGGAAGTGGTAACACCCAGTTCACCAGCGAAGCCCTCATTGGTATGCGCTCCGGTTCGGGTAATATCATTTTCGCCGAAAACGCAACGATCGGAACTTTGCTCGGTACGGGCACGATTGGCATCAACCCCGGCAAGACCCTCACCGTCTCGAGCGGCGATTACTCTGGTGCCCTGCAAGGTTCCGGTAATCTCACCAAGTCGAGTGGCGGTGCCCTTTACATGCGCGGCCCTGGTGCGGGTGGCTATACCGGTACCACGACGGTCAACGGTGGTGCTTTGGCGTTCGATTCCTCCGTGACCTTGGCCGGGCAGGTGACCAATAACAACTTCCTCTTGTTCAATAGCGGATTCGGGACGACCAATACCCTGACGACGGGTCTTGATGGAAGTGGTTTCACCGAGTTTACCGGCGAAGCCGTCATTGGTACCCGCTCCGGCTCGGGTGATATCAATTTCCAAGAGAACGCGACGATTGGTACCTTGCTCGGCTCGGGCACGATTGGCATCTGGCCGGGTAAGACGCTGGACGTCTCCAGCGGCAGCTTCTCTGGCACGTTGCAAGGCAACGGCGGCCTCACCAAGTCGGGACCCGGCACGCTGTTGATGAACGGGCTTGCGGCTGACGACTACACCGGCACGACGACCGTTATTGATGGTACTCTCCAGTTTGACTCGGGCGTGACCTTGGCTGGTCAGGTGACCAACGATTACTATTTAAACTTCATGGCTTCCGCCGGGGTCACCACACTGACCACGGGCTTGGGTGGTTCCGGTTGGACCCGCTTCTGGGGTGATGCCGTGATCGGTCAGCGCTCGGGCAGCGGTCTTTTAGAGCTCGCTGGCAACACGACGATCACCACCTTGAACGGAACCGGCAAGGTTGATTTCTCCGCCGTTCCCATCACCCTGCAGGTCGCCAATGGCAATTATGCCGGTAAGTTCGTGGGTGCGAGTTCGCTCGATAAGGTCAGCGGTGGCACCTTGGTGCTTTCCGGCTTCAGCAACAGCTTCAGCGGTGACGTGAATGTCTACGATGGCACGATCGAGGCGCGGTCCAATCGTGCCTTGGGCACGGGCGTCGTCCGGCTCGATGGCGGCCATCTTGCCATCACCGGCGACTCTGCCTGGCTGCTTGGGAACAACGTCACGCAAATCGGCAGCGCTTTTGTCACCCTTGGAGCTGCTACCCCCGGCGCGGCTGCGGTCACGCAGAGCCTCGGCAATCTGGGTATGTGGAACGGCTCCAGCTTGATCGTCCAGCAGAACGGCAGTTTTGCCGCCGGCGCCCCCGCCACCTTGAGCGTCGGCACGGTCACCCTCGACAATGTATGGACCTACTCCTTCAACGTCGGTTCGGGCGCTAAGCTCGAAGTACGGGGCGCGGTGAACGGCAGTGCCAATAACGACCTGTTCGTCGTCGGGGCCGGCGACACCACCATCACTGGAAATCTTAACATTGGTTCCGGCGATTTGGAGAAGAATGGCTCGGGCACCTTGGTGCTTTCCGGCGTGAACAATACCTTCAGCGGTGACGTGAAAGTCTTCGGTGGCACGATCGAGGCGCAGTCCGATTATGCCTTGGGCACGGGCCTCGTCCGACTCAACGGCGGCAATCTCGCCATCACCAGCGACTCTGCCTTGCTGCTTGGAAACAACATCGATCAGTTCAATAGCGCGACGGTCACCCTCAGGGCTGCGAATGTCGGCGCTGCTGCGGTCACGCAGAGCCTCGGCAACTTGACCATGTCGAACGGCGCCGCCTTGAGCGTCCAGCAGGACGGCAGTTTTGCGCCCGGCGCCCCCGCCACCTTGAGCGTGGGCACGGTCGCCCTCGACGGTCCGTGGACTTACTACTTCAACGTTGGTTCGGGCGCTAAGCTCGAAGTCCGGGGCGCGGTGAACCATACGCTCAACAATGACCTGATCGTCTACGGGGCCGGCGACACCACCATCGCTGGAAATCTTAACCTTGGCTCCGGCTCCTTGCAGAAGTTCGACCCCGGCACCCTCCGTCTGCTCTCCGCCAACACCTTCTCGGGTACTGTCGACGTCTACGGCGGCACCCTGGTCACGGCCAGTAACGGCCTGCAGAACGTTCCCCAGATTTACGTCCACGCCTTCGGCACGTTGAACGGCGTTAATTACAAGACCGATGCGGACCTGGCGATAGACCAGGTCGGCACGGCGACCTTCAGTGCGGCGGCCTCGGCCATCACCGGTACGATCTGGAACAACGGCAACCTGACCCTGAACCCGGCGCTGGGCGGTAACTCGACCATCACCCTCAACGAGTTCTACGGCTCCGGCACGACCACGATCACCCGCGGCAACCTGGTCATCTATAACAACGCCCTGACCCTCGGCCCGACCGTCCTTGATCCTGCCAGCATCGATAACACCCTCCCGGCCGACCTGACCTGGGGTTACGGCGCGGGCGGCGGCGGCAACAACGTCCTGAACCTGATCGGCACCCTGACCGCCGACATCTCCGGCGGCACGGTCTACACGACCAACCTCTTCGCCAACTACATCTTCGACGTTGACGGGCTCGGTGACTTCCTGAACGGCACGACCGGCCGGCCCTTGGGGATTTCCGGCCCGGCCATGGGCGGATCCAATGTCTACCTCAATGTGAACGTTTCCGGCGCCGCAACGGTTGGCCGGATCGTCGTCGACGGCTCGGGTACGGTGAATTTCGCGGGCACGGCCGAAGTGGTCACCCTCGAGAACGGCGCCGTCAACCTCACCGGTACCCTCGGTGAGTTTACCAACGTCCTGGGCGGCGTCATCACCTCGACCTCCGCCGACGTGAAGATCACCCACCTCACCGGTGGTTCGCACTCCTTCAACGGCCAGTCCACGACGATCACGAACTTCACCGGTGGCACCGCCACCTTGAACGGCGTCCAGGCCCTCGTCACCACCTTCGGTGGCACCGCTACGGCGACCGCGACCAGCAATATCACGGTCGGCACCATGCACGGCGGTATCCTCACCCTGCAGGGTTCGGGCCCCTCCTCCTTCATCACCCGCCTGTCCGGGGGTACGCTCAGCATCAGCGGTTCCGACGTCCTGGTGACCGTCAACGCCGGCAACTCGCCCGCGTTTGGCAACGGCGCCGACATCATCGGCAACGGTTCGCTGACCAAGCTCACCGTGGCGACCCTGAACCTGAACACGATCAACCTGGCTGGCACCACCCGCCACCAGGAGGGCGTCATCAACGTCGGGGGCTCCAACAACAGCCTGGGCACGGTCATCAACAGCTCCACGCTGAACTTCCTCAACACCAACGGGCAGAACAGCATCGCCTCGCTGGACAATAATTCGGCCGGCTCCGTCAATTTCTGGGCTAACTCCTCCATCGGGACCCTGTCCGGTTCCGGTGTGCTGACCATCAATGACGTCACCAAGACCCTGACCATCCAAAGCGGCAGCTTCAGCGGCACGATCTCCGGCTCCGGTAACCTCTTCAAGAGCAACAACGGCATCCTGGTCCTTTCGGGCACCAACGTCGACAACTACACCGGTGAGACGACCATCAACGGCGGCACCCTGGAGTTCAGCTCGGCCGTGACGCTCGCCGGCGCCGTGAACAACTCGGGCTCCGTCCTGCGCTTCACCTCGGCCACGGGTACGACCACGCTCTCCTCGCTGACCACCAACTTCGGTGGCTCGACCATCTTCACGGGCGCTTCCAGCCTAACCACCGTGACCAACGCGAACGGAGCCTCCCTCCAGTTCAACGGTTCGACGAACATCACCGGCAGCCTCAACAACCTCTCTGGCAGCTACGTCGAAATCAACGCCGGCGGCTCCATTAACCTCCTGAGCGGCGATGGCGTGACCCGGATCAACAACGCCGGCGTTTCGATCAATCAGCGCTTCAACGACGGCGAGCTCCAGGTCAACGGCAGCTCCTCCATCAATCAGCTGCTCGGCAACGGCCGCATCACCCTGGGTGCGACCTTGTCGGTGAACGACGGCGCGACCGCCGGCACGATCGACGGCAACGGCAGCCTGACCAAGAACAGCGGCAGCCTCCTGATCCTCTCGGGCGCGAACGTCGACAACTACTTCGGCTACACGACCGTCAACAACGGCTCCCTGCAGTTCACCCATGACGCGGTCACTCTCGCCGGTCAGGTCTCCGTCGGCGGCAGCGGCTATTTGGACTTCACGGCTTCGACCGGGACGACCCAGATGAACGGCGGCCTCGTGAACTACGGAAACACGACCATCGGCAACAACGCCTCGATCTTAAATACCTACAACAACGCCAACAACCTGACCATCGTCGGGAACTTGACCGGTAGCTATTTCGAGAACAACAACGTGAGCTCCACGGTCATCGGTGGCACCGCCTCGCTCGCCCACCTCCGTAACAACTCGGGCACAATCGCGATCAACGCGCTCGCCGGCTCCAGCTTGATTGATACCATCCAGAACTGGGGTGTGACCAATATCGTCGCCGACCTCTCTGGTAGCGTCATCCAGAATCATGCCAACAGCACCACCATCGGCGGCAATGCCACCATCAGCGACGTCAGCACCTATGGCGGCACCACGTCCATCGGCGGCAACCTGATCAACTGCAACTACCTGGAGAATAATGCCACCACCCAGGTGTTTGGCAATGCCTCGATCTCCGACCTCCGGAATAACACCGGCACCACCAACATCGGCGGCAATGCCACCATCAGTAACGTCCGCACCTATGGAGGGACCACGTCCATCGGTGGTAACCTGATCAACTGTAATAACCTGGAGAACTACGCCACCACCCAGGTGTCCGGCAACGCCTCCGTCGCAAGTCTGGCGAATTACTCCGGCAGCACCACCATCGGCGGCACCCTGGACGCCATCTATGTCATGAACTCCGGTGGTCAGCAGATCAACGTCACCGGCAACGCGACCATTACCAATTACCTCGAGAACAACGGTACGGCCAACTTCGGCTCCGCCTCCTCCATCGCGAGCCTCTTCGGCAGCGGTACGGCCAACTTCACCGGCGCCTCGCAGATCGCGAATCGCTCGGGTAACGGCACGGCGAACTTCGCGGAGGACTCCAGTATCTCCACTATCTCCGGCGCAGGTAGCCTGACCATCGCCTCTGGCAAGACGCTGACAATCTCCAACGGCAGCTTCTCAGGTTCGGTTTCGGGACAGGGCGCTCTCACCAAGACCTCGGGCAGCACCCTCACCCTGATCGGTTCGAATGTGGACGGGTATCTGGGCTCCACGACGGTCAACGCCGGCACCTTGGTGTTCGATACGGACGTGACGCTGACGGGCCAGGTGACCAACAACCAGGCCACGCTCCTGTTCACCTCGGCCACGGGTACGAACACGCTCTCCTCGCTGACTAACAACTTCGGTGGCTCGACCATCTTCACGGGCGCTTCCAGCGTGACCAACGTGATCAATGCCAACGGATCCACCCTCCAGTTCAACGGTTCGACGATTATCACCGGTGGCCTCGACAACGGGACCGGCAGCTACGTTGAAATCAACGCCGGCGGAACCATCAACACCCTGAGCGGCGGTGGTTTGACCCGGATCAACAACGTCGGCGTTTCGATCAACGAGCGCTTTAATAACGGCCAGCTCGAGGTCAACAGCAGCTCCTCCATCAACCGGCTGTTCGGCAACGGCCGTATCACCCTGTCCAATGCGACCTTGTGGGTCAACGACGGTGCGACCGCCGGCATCATCGAAGGCAATGGCAACCTGAACAAGAACAGCGGCGGCCTGTTGTTCCTCTCGGGTGCGAATGTCGACAACTACACCGGCAACACGACCGTCGCCGACGGCATCTTGGAGTTCGACCATAATGGCGTCTTCCTCGCCGGCCAGGTCTCCGTCGGCGGTAGCGGCACGTTGGACTTCACGGCTTCGACCGGGACGACCCAGCTCAACGGCGGCCTCGTGACCTACGGCAACACGTTCATCGGCAACAACGCCATCCTCTCCGATACCTATAACTTCGGCAACAACCTGACCGTCGGCGGCAACGTGACCGGTAGTTATTTCGAGAATTGCAACGCGAACTCCAATACCGTCATCGGCGGGACCGCCCTCCTGTCCCACCTCCGTAACTATGCGGGCGTGATCGACATCAACGGTCTCGCGGGTTCGAGCTGGATCGCTCTCATCCAGAACTTTGCGGTCACCAACATCGCCGGTGATGTCTCGGGTAATGACATCCAGAATTATGCCGGTCTCACCATCGGCGGCAATGCCACCTTTGGCGATGTCCGCACTAGCTCGGGCACCACGTCCATCGGCGGCAACCTGATCAACTGCAACTACCTGGAGAACAATGCCACCACCCTGGTGTCCGGCAATGCCTCGATCTCGAGCCTCCGGAATTTCGGCGGCACCACCACCATCGGCGGTAACCTGGTCGCGAACGACGTCGTGAACAACGCTGGTCAGCTGATCGTCGTCACCGGGACCGCGAACATCACCTCCCAGTTCGAGAACAACGGCACGGCCAACTTCGGCTCCACCTCCTCCATCTGGAGCCTGTGGGGTACCGGTACGGCCAACTTCACCGGCACTGCCCAAATCCAGTATCGCGGGGGCTACGGCACCCAAAACTTCGCCGAGAATTCCAATATCTGGAGCCTGTATGGTGATGGCAGCGTCACCATCGCCTCGGGCAAGACCCTCACGCTCTCCACGAACTACTTCTGGGGTTCGCTCTCGGGTGACGGTTCCATCTCCAAGATCACGGGGGACACCCTCGTCTTGGGCGGCTCGAGTGTCGACGGTTACCTTGGTTCCACGACCGTCAATGACGGCGCCTTGGTGTTCGACACCGACGTTACCCTGGTGGGCCAGGTGACCAATAATGCCACGCTGAGCTTCACCTCGGGCTCCGGTCTCACGACCTTGACCACGGGCCTGGCTGGCTCGGGCGCGACTAACTTCGCGGGTGATACCTCCGTCGGTACCCTCAACGGCACCGGCGCCGCCACGGTCGGTATCGCCAACGGCAAGACCCTCACCGTCAGCAACGGCAGCTACGCCGGCTTGTTCACCGGCGCGGGCTCGCTCGTCAAGGCCAGCGGCGGTACGCTGGTGTTCACCGGGGTCAATGCGGACGACTACCAGGGCTCCACGACCGTCGACGCGGGCACGTTGACCTTCACGCAGGCCGTGACCTTGGCCGGTCAGGTGACGAACAACGCCCTGCTGAACTTCACCAACGCCGGCAATACCGCGCTGACCACGGGTCTCGCCGGTACGGGCGCCACGAACTTCTCGGGTGATACCTCCGTCGGCACCCTCGACGGCACGAACACCGCCTCCGTCAGCATCGCCGGCGGCAAGGTGCTCACCGTCGACAGCGGCAGCTTCGCCGGCTCCCTCACGGGTGGCGGCTCGCTCGTCAAGTCCACGGGCGGTTCGCTGACGCTGTCCGGTGCCGGCGCCGGTAACTACGTCGGGACCACCACCGTCGACGCGGGCACCTTGGATTTCATCCAGGTCGTCACCCTGCTCGGCCAGGTGACCAACAACTCCACGCTGAACTTCGGCGGCGCGGGCACCACCACCCTGACCGGCGGCCTCACCGGCTCCGGCACCACCACCTTCTCGGGTAACGGCTCCATCACGAGCCGCTCCGGCACGGGCGTGGTGAACTTCCTGGGTAACGTCTCCATCAGCACGGTCACCGGCTCCGGCGACCTCAACATCGCCAGCGGCAAGTCCCTGACGATCCAGCAGGGCGTCTACGCTGGTTCCATTACCGGCTCGGGCGACCTCGTGAAGACGACGGGCGGAGAGCTGGAGCTCATCGGCAGCTCGAGCAACTACGGCGCCACCGTCGTCCAGGCGGGCCTCCTGACCGTCAACAGCGACGTGACCACCACCGGTGTCATCGTCGCCGCGGGCGCCAGCCTCGGCGGTTCCGGTTCGATCAACGGCAACGTCTTTGTCAGCGGCTTCCTCGCCCCGGGCAATTCGCCCGGCATCCTGACCGTCACCGGCACTGAGACCCTGGCCAACAACTCCACCTTCCAGGCGGAGATCGGCGGCAGCACCGCTGGTTCGGGTAACAACTTCCACGACCAGTCCAACGTCGTCGGCAACGTGGTCATCGGCACCGGTGTCGACATCGACCTCATCTCGTGGAACGGCTTCACCTCCGTCGCCCGCGGCGACACCCTGACCCTCGTGAAGGCCACCGGCGGCATCGCGGGTCGCTTCGCCGACACCGTCGGCAGCGGTCTGACCGGCTGGACGCTGTTCGACAATAGCTCCGACGCCGCCCACCAGTTCGGCAACCTCTACGGCACGGACCTGAGCGCCGCGCAGACCTTCGGCGCCTGGGGCACCAACGCGAACCGCACCGCGGTCGCAGGCGCGCTCTGGACCACCGCGGTCACCGAGACGACGAATTCGGCCACGACCGCCGGCGCCAACCGCGTCGGTTTCATCGACACGAACTCCAACGCCGGCCGCGCCGCGCTGGCCCTAGTCAACGCCGGTGCCAACACCGACGCGCTGCTGGATTCGTACTCGCCGGAATCCTTCCTCGGCCTGTCGGATTACGCCCAGATGACCGCCCGTACGCTCGCGGACGGTGCGCTCAATCAGACCACGTCCTACACCGTGGGTGACTGGGGCGTCGGCGCCGGTTACACCAGCGTCGCCAACACCAACATCGCGGG
>Ga0209107_10001285_pt1 | contig 14036 bp, 12 predicted proteins | sample LakErihyJuly2011_2_FD_187460 | JGI IMG/M metagenome (GOLD analysis project Ga0209107, IMG submission 187460) | Freshwater microbial communities from dead zone in Lake Erie, Canada - CCB hypolimnion July 2011 (SPAdes) (version 2) | ecosystem: Environmental > Aquatic > Freshwater > Lentic >... | reverse complement strand
TGATTAATTTGATGGTACAAATCTGCCCCTCCGATATTAAGCCTATATTAATTCGCTTTTAATTATATATCATAATTTAAAGTTTAATGTAAATAAATTGTTTTGTTTTGAGTGCGTCTGAAAAGCCTCAAATTCGAGAAGCCTATATTAAAACAAGGCTTTTGTTATGTTAATTTAAAATTACAAGCTATCAATACACATAATCCATGGCTTCTTCTCCACCCATCTTTTTGATTTTGTATACCAAAGTTAACATAAAATATTGTTGAAGTCTATTGCTTTGGGTAATGTAAACAAAGTTGTCCATTGCTGTGCGGCTGATATTGGTGTTCTGTTTTAATATGTCATAAGCCGTTAACTTCAAGTAATATTTATTGTTCTTATCTAATGGCTGTTGTATGTATGCATTCCATACAGGAACGACTTTGCCAATACCCGGCACATTCCTTTGGTCGCTTATATTTAAACTGCTGTTAATTTCAGTTCCGAATTTTAAAATGGTCCTCACTTCAAAATTATAAGTAAATATATTTTGTTTGTAATTCGAACGTTCGTTCAAGGTGTTTAAGTAACTATTCTTGCTCCAATCCATTCCCAATGTTAATTCTAAACTGTCTGCTTTGCTGAAGTTGATGCCTGGTCCGAGCGTAAAAGAACTGCTGTTGCCAAAGGCCTTTTGATTGTTAATCACCATCGGGTTGTGGCTGTAGTTCTTGGAAATATTCAGTTGGAAATTGACCAGCTTGCTCAGCTTACGCGACGCATTCATCCATACATTGGCAGTTCTGTAGTCGCGGGCATTTTCTGGTGAACGCACAATAATCCCATCTTCGGTTTGTCGGCTTACCCAAATCTTTGCGGTGTTGGAATAAGTGCCAGAGCCACCAAAATAGAAATATTTAAATCCTTTCAACTTGTAAAAGCTGGCATAGGTTCTTGCTGTATAGTTGTCGGTAGGGCTTAAGTTAGGATTGCCAATGCTGCGGTTATAATTGTTCGAAATATTTAAAACAGGTAGTAAATCGGTAATACTTGGGAAGACGCTGGTTTTTGAGGCATTAAACGAAACATATACTTTACCTGGATAATAACTCAAGCTGTAAAAAGGTAGTAGTTTAGGATAGGTTTTATTTAACAACAATTGTCCCGCATCATTGGTGTTTTGAAGGTTGAAATTTAAATACGTAACGCCAGCTTGGGTGTAGAAATATTTCTTGCGCACAGACAAAAACGTTTTAACACTGCTTTGAACTTGCGTGTTTTTAAAAAGTACACTTAAGGTATCAATCTTTTTACTGTATATCTGTTCAAAATCATTGGATTGTTGATTGATAGCTGCAATGGTTCTTTGCTCGCTCTTGTTGCTTACTTGCCAGCGGTCTGCTGAAACATTCAAATTTAAATTTTTAGCCAAAGGCATAGCCATGTACAATTTCGTTAGCCATTCTTGACTTAGTACATTTCTCTGATTGCGGTTGTTAAACGTATCGCTTTCGTTTTGTAAATATTGAAAGTACTGGTTTTTATTGTCTGCTAATTTGTAATTTCCTGCTAGGTAAAATGTGTAGCGCTTGTCTTTGCGCAAATAACGCCTGTAGCTGGCATTGGCTTCAAAGTTGTTCGAATTGTTTTGGTTCTGTACAGTTGTAACACCTTTATTCAATAAGGTATTGTTCAGCTTTATTTCGTTGATGCCATTGATGGTGTTTTTGTTTTGAGATAAATAGCCCACAACACCAAAGTCATATTCGCCGGTGCTATCAATTTCTTTGGAAAAATTAATTTCCAATTTACTGCCCAATACCAAACCTTTGGTGTTGGTTGAGTCTTTATTAAATCTTTGCGTGCTATCGTTTAATGCACTGATGCCATTAGATGCAGATATGCTGCTGTAATCATTTCTATCGGCAAACCAATTGATGGATAGTTTCCTCCGTCTTTTAAACTCATTGAAATAGGTTAAGCCCGTGCTCGTTTTGTTGTTTATATTGCCCTCGTTGGTGTTGCCAGAGTAATAATAAAAGTCATCATTGTTGCTTCCGCCATTGCGCTCGGCATTTAAGGTTTGATGCCAATTTTCAAAACCAAAATCAAACCCCGTTTCATTGATGTTGTTGCTGTTGATGATAAATGAAACCTTGCGGTCGTTTTTGAAATTGTTTAACCGCACACCGCTTTCGTATCGATTGGTGGAGCCATAGCCGCCCAAAAAATCGCCAAACGTTCCATTGCGTTTGCCTTTTTTGAGTTTTAAATTGATGATTTTTGATGCTTCTTCTTTTGGCGACCCATCTTCGTTGCGTTCTTCAAAAACCTGAACAGTCTCAATCATGTCAGCACTTAAATTTTTGGATACCATGCCAGGATTGTTTCCGAAAAAATCAGAACCATCCACCATGATTTTATTTACGGTGGCTCCGTTAACCTTAACCTCACCTTTAACACTTACTTCAAAGCCCGGGATTTTTTTAAACAGCTGGGCTACATCACTTCCAGGTAAGACTTTGAAACGGCTTGCGTTGATTTCAATGGTATCGCCTTTCATTCTAATGGCAGACGTTCGAACAGTAAAACCTTTGAGTGAAAACGCTAAGGGGCTTAATTTGATGTCTCCATAATCTTCAAACATCCATCCACCAACTTGCATTGGGTCTTTAATGGTATGCTCATTGTATCCAGTAATACTTATAACAATTAAAACCGAGTCGTTAGACTTTGTGCTAAGGGTGAAATTGCCGTTGGGCGTTGTAAATCCAAAGTTCAAAAGCATGGTATCTTTCGCACTAAAAATACTGATGGTGGCATCTGCTATCGGTTTTAAACTGCTCGAATCGACCACCCTTCCTTTAAATGATCTTTGCCAAGTTTGTGCTTTAAGATTTGAATAACATATAAAAACAACCAAACAAAATAGAGCGAATCTTTTCATGATTTTAAGCCACAAAAATAAGTTTTTAAACGCAATATTGAAATCATAATGATAAGTCAAAAATTATAAGCACTGTGAAAGCGTATCCTAAGCGCGCGCTTATAGGAACACTAAGTTATATGCCTGCAGTATTCGACTTCGCGGTTGCAAGTGTTGCCATGAGGCATATACTGGGCGAGAAGTATTAAACCCTTGAATCGCCGTATTTAATTATTTGTTTTTTTTTTCGAAAGCAGCGTGTAATAAAAAGCCTGCTTCACACCTTTCAGTATTCGTTATTGTGGTGGGAATTTTGTTTAAACACTCGAATTTTCATCTTCCCATTTAAAGCAAATCCCCGTATATTTGAAACCTTTTAAGCCTTACCGAACATTCATGAAACAATTCCTTTTAATATTATTGCTAACGCCTTTTATTGTTTTCTCGCAGCAAAAACCAAAAGCACCTGCGGTCGCCAAAAAGCCAGCCACTAGCACTGCAACAAAGAAGCCAGCAACAAGCACGGCTAAAAAACCAGCAAGTGCATCGGCCGCAAAACCTGCTACAACTGCAGCGAAAAAACCAAATCCTCAGGTCGTTAAATTAACTGAGCAAGCTTATGCCTTTTATAGAGATACAAAAGATGCAGAATGCGAAAAAGTAATTAAGCAAATTTTGGTTTTGGATCCTAAAAATAGAGATGCTCATTTAATGAGGGCCAATATTGCCATGTTTAACAACAATTTTGAAGAGATGTGGAAGAATTTGGATAAAATGTATAAGTTCTATCCAACAGAACCTGAAGTTTATGCAAAGTTTGCAGTTACCCATTTAAACTATATGTTTTTAAGTGACAGTATAAAAAGAGTTTTATGCCGAAAAAGCATAAAAATTGCCAGTAGAAATGCTGATGGTTATGCCAATTTAGGCATGGTGGCAATGGCTGGCGGGTATTATCAAGATGCCATAAATTGTTTTGATATCAGCTTTAACAAAACCTGGAAAGATACTTTAAATAGGGTTTACTTAAATCTGTTTTACGCAAGATGTTTGTATGGTGTTGGTGACACCACCGGTGCAATTAGCCGTCTTGATGAGATTATTCCAAGAATTACAGGAAATGATAAATACACGTCAATATTTTTAAGGTCTAAATACAAATTGGATTTGAAGCAAACGGATGTTCAGCAAGATATAGATACCTTAAATTCCTATGCGCCCGAGCAAGCAGATGTTTGGATTTTAAATGCGAAGTATTTGAATTTAACGGGTCGTTCCGATTCCGCTTGTCTTTTGGCCAAAAAAGTGCGTTTATCCGAGGGTGGAGAGGCATTTGATTTGTCTGAATTTTGTAAAGATATGGGCAAATCGTTAGACCTATTGAAGTACAGAAAGCTTACCTATTCATTAGGTGATGCCGATTTCATAGTTAATTTAAACCAATTTAATTATGGGGGAGGTATCCAGTTTAATTGGGAAAGAGGCAAGAGTTTTAACCCTAGCGGTATTGAAAAAGGCAAAATCACCATAGCTACAAAGGCCTTAGATTCAGCATTGTTACAAACTATAGAATTTAATGCAGATGCAGATGTGAGCTTGCTGGAAAACAATTCAACTTTATGGCTAAGCAAAGCGCAATACAAGACCTTGAAAGAAAATTCAACATGTAAATTGGGTTTTGGTTCAGGGCCATTAAACGCATACAGGGTAATTGGGCACGAACAGGTTGAAGTTTTTAATGCTTCAAATAAAGAGGTATTAATTGATTGTGTGGTGATTACGGATGGTGTCAATAAGATTTGTTATTTAGACGATTCAGAGAATCCTCTAATTGTAAAAATCGAATCAGAGACCTTTAATTTAATTCTTACGAAATTTCAATAAATTTCATCGAACAAGACAACATTTAAGCATCTTTTTTGTTATATTCGTAAGTGCGAATGAACAATTTTAGTGAGTTGAAATATCGATTCAATTATGCAAGCCCAACTCTGCAATTAATATTTATTAATGCGGGTGTTTTTATATTTGCATCGCTGTTTAATTTAATCGTTTTTTTGTTTTTGGGTGTTAAAAAGTTTTTATCACCATCCTTGTCTTTGCCCTCTGCATGGTCTGATATTTTTATCAAACCATGGACCATTTTAACTTATCAGTTCAGCCATTTCGGTGTTTTTCATTTTGCATTTAATATGTTGGTTCTTTATTTCGCTGGAAACATATTTTCTGATTTCTTTAAGAAGAAAGATGCTTTCAAAGTGTATGTTTGGGGGGGGATAGTTGCGGCTTTGCTTTTTGTATTGGCATCCAACTATATTCCGGTTTTTAAAGGCAATTCGTATACCTTAATTGGCGCTAGTGGTTCAGTAATGGCCATTTTATTTGCAGCTACGGTTTATGCGCCCAACATAAAGGTCTATTTATTTGGGGTGTTTCAAGTGAAATTAAAATGGATTGCTCTTGCTTATATTTTAATGGACTTGATTTCTATTTCAGAATCCAACGCGGGAGGACATATTGCCCATATTGGAGGTGCAATATTCGGTTGTTGTTTTGCCCTTTTCAGGCAGGGTAAATTGCAGGTTCAAATCCCAATGTCAAAGTCTGAATCAAAATACAATTCAAGAAAGCTAAAGGTAGAGCATACCCGCGGCAATTCAGGACCAATAAAATCGAGTCAAGCTTCTAAAAAGCGCAATCCAAGCCAAGAAGAAGTTGATGCCATACTGGATAAGATATCAAAGTCAGGATACGACCGATTGAGCAGTGAAGAGAAAGATATATTGTTTAAAGCCAGTCAGGAATAATCAGATTTGATAAAATTTTTTAGACGCTTCTTTTTTGCATTTAATATCATTGCCGCCATCTTTTTGATTGGCGCTTACCTCTCTGTGCTAATCAGTCCGGCAGAAGCTTGGATGTTTTCTTTGCTCGGTTTGGCTTATCCGCTGATCTTAATTGTCAATATACTTTTTGCGCTTTTTTGGTCGTTTCAATTGAAAGTTCAAGCCCTCTTAAGCATAGCTGTAATTGCCATTGGATCAAGCTTTTTTAACCAATCGTTTCAATTTCGGAAAGACGTTCAAAATGCTGAATCAGATATAAAATTGGTGTCATATAATGCCGGCTTGTTTGGTTATTTTCAATCACAATGGAATATGAAGGAGTTGGCAAATCAGGTTGTTGATTTAAATCCAAATATTCTTTGCGTTCAAGAATTTTTGAACTTAAAAAATGGAGACAGGTCCACAATGGACAGCATGAAGAATCTTTGCGGATTCAAATACGCCTATTTTCAATCTTTAAATGATGGCCGTAAAAAAGGCGAGTATGGTATGGCCATATTTAGTCAATATGAAATTTTAGAAACGGCCTTGGTTCACTTTGATGGGCTAACTGGCAACATGTGTTTCTATGCCGATTTGAAAATGGATTCTGGCGTGCAAAGGGTTTACAATGTGCATTTGCAATCGTTTAAGTTTAAGAAACAAGATTATAAATTTGTGAAACAGCTTCCAGAAGACAACGACGAAAAAATCAAACAATCTAAAGGGCTATTAAAGCGCATGAAAAGCGCCTATTTGAAACGTTCTGAGCAAGTTGAAAAAATACGCGAACACATGCAAGAAAGCAAGGTTGCATATTTTGTGATGGGCGATTTTAATGATCCTCCTGTTTCGTATTCTTATTCCAAACTGAGCAAGGGTTTAAAAGATGCTTTCGTTGAAAATGGGTTTGGCATGGGTAGGACCTACATTGGTATGATGCCTAATTTTAGAATAGATTACATCCTATACCCACAGGCCTTTGAAGGATCGTTTTACAAGACCATAAAGCTTTCTAGCGACCATAGTTTGGTGGCCTCAGGATTAAAATATAAAAAAGAGTAAATTTATATTTAATTTCGCCCCCTGGTAAAAAAGTAGATTATGCATTTTGATTTTGAAAAACCCATTCAAGAACTGATTGATCAGCTTGAAAAAGCCAAAGAAACCCACTCCAAAGGTAAGGTTGCTATGGACGATACAATTAAAACTTTAGAAGCGAAAATTGAACAGACTAAAAAGGACATCTATGGCCATTTAAGCGGTTGGCAAAAAGTTCAAATTTCAAGACACCCTGAACGCCCTTACGCTCTAGACTATATATATGGAATGGCCCCTGATTTCATGGAGCTGCATGGCGATAGAAATGTAAAAGATGATAAGGCTATGATTGGCGGATTTGGCAGTATTGATGGCCAATCGTATTTGTTTATTGGCCAACAAAAAGGCAGAAACACCAAAGACAGACAATACCGTAATTTTGGTATGCCCAATCCAGAGGGCTATAGAAAAGCTTTGCGCTTAATGAAATTGGCGGAAAAGTTTAACCGCCCTATCATTACATTAATAGACACCCCAGGTGCTTCTCCAGGCCTAGAAGCTGAAGAAAGAGGTCAAGGTGAAGCTATTGCTAAGAATCTTATGGAAATGGCCGTGCTGAAAGTGCCGGTAATTTGCATCATAATAGGAGAGGGTGCCAGCGGTGGGGCATTAGGAATTGGTGTTGGCGATAAAGTACTTATGATGGAAAATACATGGTACTCTGTTATTTCTCCAGAAAGTTGTTCATCTATTTTATGGAGAACCTGGGAGTTTAAAGAAAAAGCAGCAGATGCATTAAAATTAACGGCCAACGATATGTTTCAAAATGGTTTGATCGATGGTATTATTGAAGAGCCACTTGGTGGGGCGCACAATGATATTGAAAAATCCATCACATCCGTTAAAAAAGAAATCAAAAAGATTTATAAAACATTAAAAGACAAACCATCTGAAGAGTTGATTATGGAAAGAATCGATAAATTCAGCAAAATGGGTGTTGTTAGAGAGCTAGAAGCTTAACATTAGTTTACACTATTTTAAAAATCTTATGTCATTCAAATGTCATAAGATTTTTTTTATGCAATTTTTCCAAGGTGTCTCGTTATAGTTTCTTATGAGAATAAATATCGCAGAACCTTGCCATGAGAATTGGAATAGGATGAGTCCGAATCAAAATGGGAGGCATTGTGCGAAATGCGAAAAAACGGTTCATGATTTTTCAAGTTACTCGGATGCTGAAATTATTAATTTCTTCAAGGTAGGAACAAATGTATGCTGCCGTTTTAAAGGGACACAATTGGGGCGCGATTTAAGTCGCAGGACAAGCATGTCACCTAAATGGGCGATAGCTGCTTGCGGTGTTTTGTTATTGTCCTCAGCGTCTTTAAACGCGCAAAACAATCCCCAAATAAGCAAGGACAGCAGTCAAGAGACCGTGTCTCAGATTTCAGTTCAATTGGCTCGGGTTATCAATGCAACATTTAACGAAGCCAGTACCCGTGAAGCTTGCATTTCAAGAATGAGAATCAAAATAGACAGCTTTTCAATTGATGTGGACATCGATAGCAGCCGCAGGGTCAGTGTCACAATACCACAATCATTAAGTGATGAAAGGGCGGATGTAGAACTATTCAATATTAAAGGAGATACCTTTTATTTAAATTCCGTTGTTTTGGGTTTGGGTGACATTGTATTTAGTCCTTTGGCCGATGGGGCATGGACTTACATGCTTCCATATAAGTATGAATGGAGCATCCCTGAGATCCCGGTAATCTCTTATATGGGAATTCCTTCGCCATATATTTGGGGGCCATCTATAACGCCAACTCTTTTTGTTGCCAATCCAGTAGATTCATCTTTTGTTGTAACAATGGGAGACACTATTTTATCTGAAGCATTAACAATTCCCGATTCTAAGAAACGCACAGTAATGGGGAATTTAGGAATCCCTAAAAAACAAGGATTCAAATTAGGCCCTTGGACCACTGGAATCCTCATTGGTCTTATTGGATTAATGGCTTTGGCTTGGCGAAAATTCAAGAATAAAATTAAGGCATAAAAAAAGGGAAGCAAAAGCTTCCCTTTTTAAGTATGGTGACGGCTGATTACTCAGCAGTTGGTTCGTCTTCTTTTTTAGCTTTGCTTGCTCTTGCTTTTTTCACTGGAGCTTCTTCAGCACTTGCATCAACTGCAGGTGTTTCAGTTACTTCAGCTTTAGGTGCTTTTGGAGCAGCCTTAGCTTTTGCTTTTGGAGCTTCAACAACCGCTGCAACAGCAGTGTTTTTTACTCTTGGAGCATTATCAGGTCTAGATACTGGAGTAGCATCTTTAACTTCATTGATAATTGCTTTGAAAGCCTCTGGGTGGTTCAATGCTAAATCAGCTAAAGCTTTACGGCTTAGAGTGATGTTGGTAGCATTGCATTTACCAATAAATTCTGAATAAGACATGCCGTATTCTCTAACGGCAGCATTAATACGAACGATCCATACAGAACGAACGTTTCTTTTCTTTTGTTTGCGGTCGCGGTAAGCATAGGTTAAACCTTTTTCTACAGCATTTTTAGCTACAGTCCAAACGTTTTTCCTTCTTCCGAAATAGCCTTTGGCCATTTTAAGAACCTTTTTCCTACGTGCTTTACTGGCGACGTGATTAACTGAACGAGGCATTTTTTTACTTTGTTACTTTTTGAGTTATTTGAGTTATGGCAGGCGTATTACACGGGTAATAACTTAGGCCTGACAATGTTTGTTTCTCTATTTATTTACCGATGGTGAGCATAAATCTCATGTTCGGCATATCCACTTCGCTAACAAGTCCACTTTGGGTCAATCCGCGTTTGCGTTTTGTTGCTTTCTTGGTTAGGATGTGGTTTTTAAACGCTTTTTTACGTTTTATTTTTCCTGAGCCTGTAATGCTTACTCTTTTTTTTGCACTACTGTTGGTCTTCATCTTTGGCATAACTGTACTATTTATTAACTTTTATTTTTTCTTCGTTGGTCCTAATAGGATAATCATTTTCTTGCCCTCTTGCTTTGGTGTTGATTCTAATTTGGCTACGCCTTCTTCAATCAGCTTGTTGGCAAAACGCATTAACAATTCTTCTCCTCTTTCTTTATAAATGATGGTACGTCCTTTGAAGAACACATAGGCTCTCACTTTAGCACCTTCATTTAAAAACTTACTTGCATGCTTTAATTTAAAGTCAACATCATGTTCATCGGTGTTTGGTCCGAATCTGATTTCTTTAACTTCATTAACTACAGCATTCGCTTTAAGTTCTTTTTGTTTCTTTTTTTGTTCGTATAAGAACTTATTATAATCTGCAATTTTACAAACCGGCGGTTCTGCATTTGGTGAGATTTCGATCAAATCCAATCCGACTTGCTCGGCCAACTTCATCGCTGCAGATAAACTTAGCACAGCGCTTTCAATATCGTCACCAACTACTCTGACCTCAGGTGCCGTAATAAATTTATTGATACGGTGTAATGCTTCCCTTCTTCCACGGTTTGGGCGAGGTCCACTAGGCTTTTTTGGCTTTACGGTTGGTTTAAACGGTTTCTTTTGCAATATTATATTAAGTTTTTAATTCAATTGTTTTTCAATTTCCGCATTCACATAGGCTACAAATGCTTCAACTGACATTGACCCCAAATCTTCGCCACCTTGCTTTCTAACTGTTACAGTGTTGTCCGTTTGTTCCTTCTCGCCAATAATCAGCATTAAGGGAACGCGCTTCAATTCTGCATCACGTATTTTCTTGCCAGTTTTTTCCGACCTGTCGTCAATGAGGGCGCGAATATCATGCTTTTTTAGGACATTTAAAAGTTTTTCTGAATATTCTTGAAATTTCTCGCTAATCGGAAGAACAATCACTTGTTCGGGATTCAACCACAATGGGAATTTACCCGCGTAATGCTCTAACAGGAATCCGATGAAACGCTCGTGGGTACTCAATGGTGCTCTATGTATGATCAATGGCCTTTCCTTTTCGCTTTTCTCATTGATGAAGTATAAATCAAAACGCTCTGCTTGGGCAAAGTCAACCTGATTGGTTGCCAATGTAAACTCTCTGCCAATCGCGCTGTAAACTTGAATGTCGATCTTTGGACCGTAAAATGCAGCCTCATCCTCAACTTCAACAAAGGGTATATTCGCATTAACCAAAACACTGCGCACCATGTCTTCTGTCTCTTTCCATAATTCGGGTGAATTGATGTACTTCTGACCAAGTTTCTTAGGGTCGTGTTTGCTGAAACGCATCACATATTTGTCTATGCCAAATACCTTGAAATATTTTAAATACAATTCATTTACGGCTTTGAACTCAGCTTCAAACTGAGCTTTGGTGCAATAAATATGGGCATCGTTCATTTGCAATGACCGCACGCGCATCAAACCAAACAATTCCCCCGTTTGCTCATATCTGTAACATGTCCCATATTCAGCATAACGAACAGGTAGGTCTCTGTATGATTTAGGTGTTGCCGCAAAAATTTTATGGTGGTGAGGGCAGTTCATCGCCTTTAGATAGTAATTAACACCATCCAATTCCATTGGCGGGAACATGCTGTCTTTGTAATAGGGAAGGTGACCGCTTTTGATGTATAAGCTCTCTTTTGCAATGTGTGGAGATTTTACGCGCATGTAGCCTGCGTCTTTCTCTGTTTTCTTTGCAAAGCCTTCTAACAATTCAATAATGGCCGCACCTTTGGGTAGCCAAAGTGGTAAACCTGGTCCAATGTCATCATCAAATGCAAATATCTCTAGTTCTTTACCCAATAATCTGTGGTCGCGTTTCTTTGCTTCTTCAAGCATCAACATGTGCGCATCCAATTCAGATTTTTTTGGGAAAGTGATTCCGTATATTCTTGTTAGTTGTTTGTTCTTTTCATCGCCTCTCCAATATGCACCGGCCAAATTCAACAACTTTACTGCTTTAATAAAGCCTGTGTTTGGTAAATGTGGTCCTCTGCACAAATCGGTAAAATTGCCCTGTTCGTAAAATGTAATTTCACCATCAGTCAAATCTTGAATCAATTCCAATTTGTATGGATCGCCTTTTTGAGTAAAATACGCAAGGGCTTCTGCTTTTGAAACTTCTTTACGCACATAAGCATTCTCTTGCCTAGCCAATTCAAGCATTTTGGCTTCTAATTTGGCAAAATCATCACTGCTGAATTTGTGCTCGCCCAAATCTATGTCGTAGTAAAAACCACTGTCAATGGCTGGGCCGATACCAAATTTAACCCCTGGATATAAAGCCTCTAAGGCTTCGGCCAGAAGGTGGGCAGATGAGTGCCAAAAGGTTTGTTTGCCTTCTTTGTCGTCCCATTTTAACAAAACCAAATTTGCATCTTCAGTTATTGGTCTTCCCGTTTCCACGACTATTCCGTTAACTTTTGCTGCGATAATATTGCGCGCTAAGCCTTCGCTTATACTTTGCGCAACTTGATGGGCTGTAACACCTTGGGGATAGTTTCTGACGCTTCCGTCTGGTAATGTGATTTGAATTTCCGACATAAAAAGGATTGCAAATATAATACGTTTTACTCAAAATATTTGAATAGAAAAGCTCAAATAATAGCATTTTAGACAATTGCTAATTGCTTGAAAATAATAAAAAGAATTTCTAAACTTTGCTTGATTAAACTAAAACCGCCAGGCAAAACCAACGGTGTTGGTAAGGCCCACTCTTGAGGAATAAATATTCCATCTTTTTTCTTTTCGTTCAGCCAATGGCTTGTCGATGTTGAATTTGTAAAAATGTGCATCGACTGTAGCATCCACAATATTGATAATATAAAATGCCGCCATCGCGATAATGCTGTAATCTCTATTGGTTCTGTAATAAGACCGTTGTGCTTTTAGTGATGCTATAGGGATGCTAGAATAGTATTTTGCCGGATTGGTGTTGCTGTCGTTGTCGGACAATAAGTTTAACGCATCTTGTCTTTTTCTCAGCGAATCGCGGTTCTTGAACATAAAATAAGTTGATATGCCAATACCAGCATATACAATCGGAATTTTCCAATACTTTTCGTTGTAGGCTTGACCTAATCCAGGCAATAATGCACTGTACAAACTGGCCTTGTGCGGCGAGTGTTTGGCAGGTATTTTCAGACTGTCTTTTTTAAGTGAAACACCAGAAAACACAAACTTAGGTTCAAGCGTTCTAGCGAATGTTGCGCTTTGAAAAGCGATGAATAAACCAAATAAGATCCACTTACCCATTGTCAGCTAAGCTGCTCAAAATTCGTTCCAAATCTTCATAGTCTTTAAAGCTGATAATAATTTCACCTTTATTGCCCTTTGATTTTATGGCGACATTGCTGTCTAGGTTTTGATGTATTTTTTCAATCTTTAATTTTAATGAATCATCTATTTCGAATATTACAGGCGCTGCTTTACTCGGCGTTGAAGAAGGGCTGGTTTTGTTTGTTTTCGCTTGCTTGACAATTTCTTCAGCAGCTCTTACGCTTAAACTTTCGTTTTCAATGCGTTTAAACAATATAATTTGCTCATCTTCGTCTTCAACACTTAAAATAACCTTCGCATGCCCCATGCTGATTTTGTTTTGTTGCAAACCAATTTGTACTTCATCCGGCAATTTCAACAAACGCAAATAGTTGGTCACAGTGCTTCTTTCCTTGCCCACACGATCGCCCAATTCTTCTTGATTCAAATTGCATTCTTCCAATAAACGCTTATAACTCAAGGCAACCTCAATGGCGTTTAAGTTTTCACGTTGGATGTTTTCAATTAATGCCATTTCAAGCATTTCTTGGTCATTCGCAATTCTTATATAGGCCGGAATGCGCTCTAAGCCAGCCATGATGGAGGCTCTGGTTCTGCGCTCACCACTTATAAGTTGGTATTTGTCATAACCCATTTTACGCACAGTAACAGGTTGTATCAAACCGTGTACTTTTATGGATTCTGACAATTCATTTAAAGCTTTTACTTCAAATTCTGTTCTCGGCTGGAAAGGATTGGCTTCAATGTTGTTGACATCGATTAATTGCACGCCACCACCAGCGCGGTATTCGTCGCTTACTGTTATATCGGTGTCTGCGTTGTTAAGAAGGGCTGATAAGCCTCTGCCTAAACCACCTTTTTTTTGTTTAAACGGGTTTTCTTTTTCTTTGCTCATTTCAATCATGTTTGTGCCTTAATCCAATATTTTGTCTGTTTTATCCATTCTTGTCATGCCATTTCTTTGTAAGATTTCTCTTGCAAGGTTCAAATAGGTAGTAGAA
>Ga0209107_10001284_pt1 | contig 14044 bp, 14 predicted proteins | sample LakErihyJuly2011_2_FD_187460 | JGI IMG/M metagenome (GOLD analysis project Ga0209107, IMG submission 187460) | Freshwater microbial communities from dead zone in Lake Erie, Canada - CCB hypolimnion July 2011 (SPAdes) (version 2) | ecosystem: Environmental > Aquatic > Freshwater > Lentic >... | reverse complement strand
CCGCGGGCTTAAAGTTTTTTTCGAGCGCGATCTTGAGGACGCGCTTCTCCAGCAGGAGGTCGGCGACCATCTGCTTGAGCTCCTTGTTGTCCTTCTCGAGCGTGCGCAGGCGCTGGGCGTCCGAGTTGGTCATCATGCCAAGCTGCTTCTTCCAGCGGTAGAAGGTCGGGGCGGTGATGTTGAGCTGCCGGCAGATCTCGGCCTGGCTCCGCCCGGCCTCGTGCTCGCGGATGGCCCGTATCCGGGCCTCCTTCGTGTGGCGTTTCTTGCTCATCTGATGCGGTATGTTCTGGGGGTTCGGGTTGGTTGGCAACCCCGGCGCTATCAGTTCAACTGGCACATACTAACGGGACCCACCCAATTCAGTTATCGCTGTACCTAATTAACTTTAAGGTTTGGTGGCCAATTCTCGCTGCGACCCAAGTAGCGGAGCAAGGGCCTCATCCAACTTTTTCCAGAAGGCGGTATCCTTGCTAATTGCATGATTATCCCGGAATTGCCGGAGCAGCGTGGCGCCCGTTCCTGACTTAAAGTGCAGCGTCAGTGCGGCTGCCCAAAAAAGGGCTTCAGCCCGGGTCATAGATGTATACCGCCTGCCCATGCGAAGGTAGGTGTAATAGGTAGCCGACGTTGGAGTGAGGTGCAATGGCGAGTAGGCCACATCCTTGGTCAGCGTGAAGTCCGGCTGTGGAATCTCATCTTTGCAGAAGGCAAGGATAGCGGCGCGGGCTTGCGTTGAGATGATTGGTGGTTGCAGGCTTTCCCGAAAAAGCCGGTCTCGTTTTTGTGCCCAGAAAGGCGCTGATTCGTATTCGGGCTGTGTTTTTGCGACATGCACCAGCCAGTAGATGCAGGCTTCTTGCCATGGAGAGTTAGATGAGTTCAAAAGCGCATCCAGTCCGAAATCGTCCGAAGGCGGGACGGCTAATTCCAACCTCAGCGCCTCGATTAAGGGACGCGGATCGAAGTCGACGGCGGTTGGGCCTGCGTTCCTTAACGTTAGCAGCCGGGAACTAAAGGTAGACTGCCTAAACCGGAAATCCTCCAGCCGTACGTCCTCCCAAGACTGAGCTTCTGCTTTAGAGGTCTGCCCTTTAAGCCAGAGCTGAAAATAGGCCTCTACCTCCTCCGGATCATCAAGAGCCTCGCTTAGGCAGAACAATACGGTCTTAGGTGAAGCCTTCCCTTCTGGCAGTCCAAGTATCGCTTGGAGCTCCGAACTAATAGACCCAAGCCGCTCCACCTGCCGGAAGTCGGCGGCACGAAGCCGACTTCCGACATTATTGACATCCGAAGTGCTCTCATGGGGTGGTTTATATACGGACGTCTTCAACACTGAAGTGCACCCACTTAGTATCGATAAAGCCGCCAACGCAAAAAGGTACCTCATCTTAAGGACTTAGGGAAAACTGGGGTAGTCACGGTTTGTTGGTCCAGCAGAGTGTAACTTTCGGGGGGTGTTTACAACAACACCAAAATAACAAACAACACCCCCATAATGGCACACAAACACCACCCGAAGGAGGCCCGGATCCGGGCCGTCCAGCAGCAGGACGGAGGCCGGTCGGCCTCCGACATCTGCAAGGACATGAACATCACCCCAAGCACCCTGAAGCGATGGAGGGACCAGCTGCACCTGCTGGCGCCCTCGGACGCTGTGAAGATGCGGGAGCAGGAGAAGCTGATCGAGCACATGGCGCGGATCGTGGCCGACCAGGCCGTCCGGATGCGCATCATGGAGATCGCCCTCCAAAAAAAACGCTAAGCCCTGGGGAGGTCAGGCAGGTCGCCTTGGAGGTCGCCGCGGAGCTCACGCCCGCGGCGGTCAGGGCGCTGGTAGCGGCGGCGACCGGGCCGGAAGGCCGGGTCGTCCGCCGGTTGCCGGCGGCCTCCGAGCGCCTCGTCTGCCGGACGCTGGCCGCCAACCGCAACGCCCTCCGCTACCGCCCGCGCCTGAGCGCGACGGCGCGCGAGATCCGCACGGCTGTCATCAAGTTGTCCGACTGTTATCCGACCCAGGGCCACCGCAAGATCCTCAGCCACATGAAGGCCCTCGGCCTGCATGTCGGCCTGCGCCAGGTGCGCAGGATACGCCGCAAACACGGGCTCCAAGGCGAGGCCCCGAAGGCCGGCGTCCGCCGCCGTGGACGCACCACGAGCACGCATGTGGGCGAAGCCACCCGACCCAACCAAGTCTGGGCCTGGGACTTCGTGATGCTCCGCACAAGGAAGGGACGCGCCCTGCGCGTCCTCTTCATCATCGACGAGTACACCAAGCGCATCGTGGCCTCCTACATGGCCCCTGCCATCAAGCAGGAGGACGTCGCCCGCGTCCTCCTCGAGGCCATGATCCGGGAGCAGGCCCAACCCGAGAACGTCAGGTCCGACAACGGCTCCGAGTTCATCGCCGAGACCGTCCAGGAGTTCATGGCCGCCAACGGCATCAAGGCCATCTACATCGATCCAGGCTGCCCCTGGCAGAACGGGGTCATCGAGTCCTACAACTCCTGCTTCCGCCGGGAGTTCGCCGACCGGTGGTGGTTCCATAACTACGACGACATCGCCGTCGCCATGGGCGACTGGCTGTGGGACTACAACCGCTACCGCCCCCATGGAAGCCTGGGCTTCAAGACCCCCTACGAGTACGCCGGCAAGCCCATCGACCGTAGAGCTCACTTGTTGACTCTAGTAGCAGCTTAACCATAACACTTAGCCACCCCCTGAAATGCATGACGCTGGACCAAAAACGGAATTATCCCAGCGACGATAAGGAGCTTTTCGATGAATGGGATAAGACGCAGGACGGCTTCGTGGAAGCCCTCAAGAAATCAGGCCAAAGAAAGCGCCGTAACAATGTTCCTGTTAACGACGAGTTCCTTTATAACCTTCTGATTGTTGAGGCAGGAATCACAGGGCTTAGGCCCAACCTTAACCGGTCATTCTCGCAGCTGCGTGAATACCTGCTGGGCAAGTACAACGGGAAAGAACCTAGCGCCAAGGAGTTGTCGCAGTTCAGCCGAGAGGTCCTTTTGCCTACAGCTAGCGTATATCAATCCATCATCTCACAGAATAATTTCCCCCTTAGGAATAACGTAGGGGCCGAGCTGCCTGAAGAGGCTAAGTCATGCCTGAAACAAATTGCCGCATTCTCAAAGGGCCCAGCTGATCCGGCAATCATGCTATGCCTGGTTAGTTGGCATAATGGTACTGTATCCGATAACATTCTAGTTGAAGCCCTCAAAGCTATCGAGTGCTTCCTGGCTCGTTACTTCTTGGAGGGAAACAACCTTTCCCCGCTTCGATCTAAATTCATGAACATGATAGCTTCGGCGGCAGCTCGCACGAAGCATGCCGATAAACGTGTGCCTGAACTAATTGAAGAAATAAAGACTCAGTCGCCCACAGACACCTCAATCAAAAAAGCTTTTGAGGAGAACATCACCCGGCCAATATATCAAACCCAAGCAGGGGGGGCTCAGCGAGCTGCAGCAGTACTCCGAGGAATTGAACAGGAGCTCAGTGGATTGGCTGCGCACCCAATGCCGCTCGGCAAGGGGCCAAAAGACTTCAATGTCGACCACATCTTCCCACAATCATGCCTTAAAACGCTTAACGAAGCATGGGAAGAAGATTGCAAGACGTGGAAGCTTACTCCGGCAGAAATCGAAAGCCTACAGGACAGGATGAACTCTCTAGGTAATTTGGCGTTGCACGCAGCTTACGCAAACAAGAGCGACAAGGATGCCAGCTTTACAGACAAAAAATTAGCCCTGGCGGGTAAGACTAAGAAGAAGTCAGTGATTGTTAAGCATGCTCAAGATATCTGCGAACAGAGAATCTGGTCGGCTACTCAAATTGACGAGAGGACAAAAAGCATGCTCGCAGTTGCCCTGAGGCACTGGAAGCTTTCCGCTTAGGAAATAATGAAAGGAAATTAGCTGCTCAGCTCGCTCGGCGGCTGCGCCTCCTGGGGTGAGATTCATGCGACGTGGGAGAGCTTCATGGAGAAGGATAAGGGCGATTGCTTCGAGGATCTGACGTAGCCCTTCCTCCAGCTCTCCAATCCTTATCGGTCTCAGCTCAAAAGTGCCTGGTGCCTAGGGGAGGTTCCACCAGCCATCCGGCAGAAGCTAAAGCTGCCGCCACCGACAAGGGGAGAGGCAATGGGGGCCTGCTCTCGTTTAAACATGTTAGCGGGGGTATTGGGTATATGGCAGCTTATGCCATTTAACTATCGCACAGGAGATTTCTCGTAAAATTAGTTATCTCCTGAAGTATAATGTCTATGAAAAATGAAGCATTCGAAGCTCTGGTAAGCCTTCAGCTCATGAGCATGTATTCGGATATTAAATTATGGGCATGGGTAAGTGCAATCACGGCATGCATAGCACTCTTTATTTTCATGGTGAGCGAATCCAAGTTTTGGATATGGCTCAGCTGTGTGGCCGTATTTTCCTCAATATATTTTTTCTGGAGGCTCAGTAGTATCACAGACACTCTGGCTAGTCGTGGAATCTATCTTTGAAGCTAGTTCGCCAAACGTAGTTACTGATTGTCGGCCCGTCATTATTTAGTGAATGAAATTAAAGACCGCTATCACTGGCTGCGCCTCTTGGGGTGAGGTCCATGCGAAGTGGGCGAGTTTCACGGAGAAGGAAAAGGGCGACCGCTTCGAGGATCTGACGCAGGCCTTCCTGCAGCTCTCCCCACTTTACCGGTCACAGCTTAAGAGCGTCTGGCGCCTGGAGGAGGTTCCGCCAGCTGTCCGGCAGAAGCTGAAGCTGCCGGCGACCGACAAGGGTATCGATCTGGTGGCCGAAACGCACAAGGGGGAGTTCTGGGCGATCCAGTGCAAGTACCGCCAGAACACCGACCAGCAGCTAACGCATACGGACATCTCCACCTTCACGAGCCTGACGTTCCAGGCCTGCAAGGGCTTCGCCTTCGCCCTGGTCTGCTCGACAACTGAACGTGTCACCAGCCTCTACCGTGGCGAGGAGCGGATCGGCTTCTGCGCCCTGGATACCTGGCAGGAGCTAGACACGGAGTTCTTCGACCAGCTGCGGGCCAAACTCACTAACAAGCCGTCGGTCCTGCCGCCCTGCTCTCCCCGCCCCCACCAGAAGAACGCCATCCGTGACGGCTTGGAGCACTTCACCAAGGGCAAGGCCGCCCGTGGTAAGCTCATCATGCCCTGCGGCACCGGCAAGAGCCTTACGGCCTGGTTCCTGGCACAGGCTCTCGGGTCCAAGCGCATCGTCATCGCTGTCCCCAGCCTCTCCCTGGTCAAACAGACCCTGAAGGTGTGGTCCCGTGAAAGCGCCGCCAACGACATTGACGTCGACTGGATCTGCGTCTGTAGCGATGAGACGGCCGGCAAGGCCGATCAGGATGACGTGGTCGTGCAGCGCCAGGACATCGCCGTCCCCTGCTACACCTCGACCGACAAGATCGCCGAATGGCTCAGGACCAAGCACAAGGGCCTGACCGTCGTCTTCACGACCTACCAGAGCGGCGACGTTCTGGCTACGGCTGCCCGGAAGGCGAAGTTCACCTTCGACCTGGGTATCATGGACGAGGCCCACAAGACCGTCGGCGATAGCGACAAGCAGTTCTCCATCCTTCTTCACGACCATAACATCGAGATCGGGCAGCGGATCTTCATGACCGCCACCGAGCGCCGATACAAAGGCAGCAGCGACAAGGTACTGAGCATGGACAACCTCGAGGTCTACGGTGACACCTTCCACCAGCTCTCGTTCAAGCAGGCGATGGAATGTCAGCCTCCCATCCTCTGCGACTACAACGTCATCACGATCGGTGTCAGCCGCCAGGAGATCAAAGACCTGATCAAGCAGAACGTCTTCGTGCGCCCGACCGGCGGCAAGTGGGACGAGGAGATGGAGGCCGACATGCTTGCGGCCATGGTCGCTCTCCGGAAGGCCATGAGGGAGCATCCGATCAAGCACGCCGTCTCCTTCCACGGCAGCATCCAGCGGGCCGAGCTCTTCAGGGCGCATAACGACACCTTTACCCGGGAGTTTCCGGAGTTCGGCAGCCTAGACACTTTCCACGTCTCCGGCCAGACCCCGACCGGCACCCGGTCCAATATCATCAAGGCCTTCGCCAAGGCTGACCGCTCGCTCGTCACTAATGCCCGCTGCCTGACTGAAGGCGTCGACGTTCCGGGCATCGACTGCGTGCTCTTCGCCGATCCCCGCAAGAGCACCGTGGACATCGTCCAGGCCGTCGGCCGTGCGCTGCGCCCTTCCGAGGGCAAGAAGCTCGGCTACGTCATCCTTCCGGTCCTGCATGAGACGGACGCAACGTCCGAGCAGGTAATCGATTCCGGCGCCTTCAAGGAGATCCTCACCACGATCAGCGCTCTGGCCGCCAACGACGACCGGATCATCGAATACTTCCGAGGCATCTCCCAGGGTCGCAATCCTTCCGGTTCCTCCCGAGTCAGCTTCGAGTGGGACGAGCGCATTGCCCATAACATCGACGTCGCCAAGCTGGTGCACGAGCTCGAGATCAAGTGCTGGGGTCGCCTGGCGAAACTTTCCTGGCGTCCATTTGATGAGGCCAGGGAGTTTGCCAGGAACTTGAACATAAGATCTGTAGCCCAATGGCAGAGCTACTGCCAGGGAATGCTAGACGGCTTGCCAAGAAAGCCTGAGGACATTCCAGCATCGCCTAACAATAGTTACAAGAACAGCGGATGGTCAACATGGGGCAACTGGCTTGGAACCGGCGTAGTTGCACCGCAGCTCCGCAACTACCTTCCTTACAAGGAGGCTGAAGCATTCGTTCACAAACTTCAGCTTAAGTCACAAAGGGAGTGGTACGATTTAGCAAAAGCCTCACCTAAAGTCCTGCCCCCCAATATACCAAGCACACCGGCCGAAGTGTACGAAGGTGAGGGATGGCGTACGTGGGGACATTGGCTCGGGACTGGTACGATTGCACCAGGCAAAAAACCATTCCGCACCTTCAAAGCTGCCAGAAATTTCGCCAGAGACTTAGGTCTTAAAAACCGGGAACAGTGGATCGAATTTACCCAAGGAAAAATTCCTTCGCTTGGGTCTCTTCCTGATGACGTGCCGGCGTATCCTCAACACATATACAAAGCAAAAGGCTGGATTAACATGGGAGACTGGATCGGGACAGACACAGTTGCGCCAAAGCTTCGGGTATATCGCAGCTTCGAACTAGCGAGAAAGTTTGTTCATCAACTTAAACTTAAATCTCAGGCCGAGTGGGAAAAGTATTCTCACGGACTGATTCCTACGCTCGGCCAACTTCCTCATGACATTCCTACTACACCTAGGCATACCTATAAGTCTAAAGGCTGGGTAAGCATGGGGGACTGGATAGGTACAGGCCGGGTCGCAGATAACCTTCGAAACTACCTTGATTATTCATCCGCACGAATTTTTTCCCAATCGCTGGGTTTAAAAACTAAATCCGATTGGGTTAATTATTGTAAAGGACTTCGTCCAGAGCTGCCCACACTCCCTGAAGACATCTCCAAAAACCCAAACCAAACATATAAAAATAAAGGATGGATTAATTGGGGGCATTGGCTTGGTACTGGCTTTATTCATCCTAAATTAAGGGAATACCGAGATTTCAATGATGCCCGTCGATTTGTCCAAAGTCTCGGGATAAAAAGTAAAGACGCATGGGAACGTCTTGTTCGTGGAAAATCAGCGGACGGTATCAAGCTGGCAGCTGATATTCCTAGTTCACCGCCCTGGGTCTACAAAAGCAAAGGCTGGATCAGCTGGGGCGATTGGCTCGGCAACGGCATTGCACCGAAGAAGCGCAAGAAGACATGACCAGCACATCCCCGGCCAAGATCACCTGGCAGTTCATGTTAATCGCCAAGGAGCCGACACAGGTCGATGCTGCCGGTAGCACAACTAAGCTCGCCTTTACGGATCCAAGCGAAGTCAGCTGGATCAGGCTTTTGGCAAAAGATGGGTTGATCGAAATCATCGACGACCATGGCTTCGTCGGAATCCAGAGTCTCACCGCCAAGGGCGCACTCATCCTGAACAAGGCGCCAGACCGGGAAACCTGGATCAAGGTTATCGGACCTATCATTGAGGCCGGCGATGAGATCAGCTTAAAGGCCATCGAAGAGCGCAAGTGGTACTGGCGGGCCTGGGCCTTCATCAAGGCTGTGACCCCTTTTCTGCGATCGTAAGAAGGCGCCAACGCCGGAGCCAATTAACCGCTATCCTGCAAGGCACTGCAGGCTAAGGAATTGTGCCGCTTTATAATACTTCACTATTACTAACAGTAAGTGGGGTGCATCTATTGACACCAAGCAGTCAGCATGCTAGTGTATCTCCATCAGCCGCCTACCGGGCGGTGCGGAACTCCACCCAGAGCGTGGACTCTTCACCCCCCATGAAACGGCAGCGCTCCTTGAAAGTTGAGTTAGTTGTTTCGTCCCCGTGTCACCAGATCCGGGGACCACGGGCCGCCGGTGACGGCGCCCGTTTAACTTTCCAGCTGGATCTACCAGCTGGTCACCTGGTGCTCCCCATGCAAACGGAGCACGCCGGAAATAGCAGGAAACCAGTCTAGCTTCAGCCTCCGTACGCCTTCCCATCAGGGAGGGACCAGCGGGTCAAAGGTTCGTTAGTCACTTTCCTGCGATCGGCGTTTCCCCCTTTACCTGCTGCGAAGCAGGGCAACCGAGCCAGGCGGATCCTGGCACGCTGGTCAATGGGACCACTAACCTGGAGCAAGCCCCTGTTGAAGTCCAGTCACTTCAATGTGACGGCGGTATACACAGGGCAAGGCCCTCCAGATATAGAGTGTACTGACCAGCGTTTACCCCTTTAAGAGCTTTATGAAAACCAAGCTCAAGGTGACCGCCTCCCAGGTCCGCAAATCAGTGCGTAAGCTGATGCCTCAGCCCTGCCGAGCTTTCCGCTCCAGGGCCCGCCTGGAGCTCGGCCGTAAGGCCTGGCGGTCCAAGCTGGAGCTCGAATGAGCTCCAGGGGCGCTTCAATTTCCGGCTGGTTTTGCCAGCTGGGATAACGTTGCGGACCGTTTAGTTTCGCACGCTGGCCAGGTTGCCACTGTCCTGAAGCAAGCCCCTGTTGCGGTCCAGTCACTTCGATGTGACGGATGTATACACAGGGCCAGGCCCTTCAGCCTTCAGAGCAAGTTGGCCAGCGTTTACCCCTTTGGAGCTTTATGAAAACCAAGCTAAAGGTGATCTCTTCTAAGATCCGCAAATCAGTGCGTAAGCTGATGCCTCAGCCCTGCCGAGCTTTCAGCCCTACGCCCTCCAGGCTTCAATTTGAGTAGGTCAGCGGACCGTCCGCCACGACTAGCTCCAGGTCACCCGTGCTTAATTGCACGGGCCCTTGCCTGGGCTCAAGCTACCGTGGGGTAATCCCCCGCTGATCTATTCAAACGGCCAGTGGCACGTGACAGCCACAAGCGTCAGCCAGCTCAGCTGGATGACGTGCAGGTGCGTCCGGTATGGGCGCTCTGCGAAGCCCTTTGCCGGCCAGGCTGGTTACGTTTAGATCAGTTAGTCGGACAAAGGTTTGTCGGTGTAACTACAAAACCGTCACGTGTGCGTTTCCACGGAGCTGAATCCCTCAGCAGAAACGCAACGTCAGCCAGTGTGCCCAGTCATTACCCCTACTGCCTAACGAGCAGACCCGTGTAAACGGGCGGGGTAGGGATATGCTGGGACCGTACTGGTTGACGTTCAAATTTAGATCACGGGCTTGGGTTTAGCCACCCACGCCGAACACGACAGCAAGCCACCTATGAAATCCCCGTGGGTAACGGGGCCCGTATTCCGGGTTTGGTGTTAGACGCAGTCGGGGCTAACTCGGTACGCCGAAAGGTGCGAGGTTCAAACCTGGCACAGCCCGTGATCCCCTTTCGGTCAGCGACAATTTTAGAACATGTGCCGGAGTTTAGAAGCTCCCGCCGAACACGACAGCAAGCTACTTCGTTATGCCATCCGGGTTGCGGTGGTTCCCTGCGGGGTGCCGAGTAGTTATGCAAATGAGGCCAGAAGGATGTCTCAGCTCAAGCTGAGGCACGGCGCATGTTCCCCTTTAGATCACAGGCTGGAGCTTGAAAACCTCCCACCGACCGACAGCAAGCCACCTATGAAATAGCCCTGGGCAAGGGCACCCGTATTCCGGGTTTGGTGGTTATGCAAACGAGGTTAACCGGGCCTTACTGAAGACATTCCCCATGCGGGAAATGGCCTGTGATCCCCTTTATGAATCCAAACTACCAAAGGCTCTACCGCATGCTCCAGGCAGGCATGCGAGGAAACGACAGCGACACGGTGCTCTGCTACAAACACATCGCCGCAGATGAACTCCGGAAGGCCGGCTACAGGGTGAGCCGTGACACCAGCTGGGTGAAGCTCAGCCAGGCGCTGCGGAACTTTGCGCCCGGATGCGATGCGCCTGACCCTCGCCGTCCGCAGCCCGTAATCTGCGAAGCCGATAGGCACATCATCGACTGTTTGTCTGGTCAGGCCAAGGACACCTGTATGGCGGAGATGATTCACCTGCATGCCGTCACGTTCCGCCGGCTGCGAGACCTGGGATACCGAGAGATCCATGCCCGGAGTACCCCGCAGACGCTGGCCTCGACCTTGAGGTCCTGCCTACTGGGCTCGGTGGCAGGCGAGACCCAAGACGACTTGGTCCTCACTTTCCGGTCCTACGTCCTGACGACCTTGGCAAAGGACGCCAAGGGCGGCCGCAAGGTCCGGAAGGAAGCTGAGCCGGAGCCTAGGGCAGACGAACACCGGCAGGAGGCCAAGCGCATGCTGACCAGGATCGGCGTGACCGAGGCCGAGACGGCGACGGCTCGCCGGCTGCGTAACCTGTTCTATCACCACTTCCCTTCCTACATGTGGTCCATCGACTGCCCGCCTGACATGATCGACGACGACATGATCTGGCCGTGGACTCTCCGGAAGGGTAAGGACAGCTGGAAGGTGTGAGGGGAGTCTTTCATGCAAACGTCAAACTGACCCGCCCAAGCCCGGTCCTGGGGTGCCTCAGGAACTAGTCGCCTCGTGCGTGCGTGCGCACGTGCGCACGTGAGGGAGCACCCAAATGCCTACACGTTGTAGGAGTAACTTTGGAACGCCCCAGAGTAACTCTGCGGGTTACTCTGGGCTTACTGCAGGTTTACTCTCGAGATGAGTACAAGCTCCACGTCAGTGCCGTATCACAAAACGAGCAGGCGCCAATCGCCTAAAAACATGAGGGAAACTGCGGCAAGCCGGGTGCGTTCGATCGCATGACGTGCAACCGTTACTCGAAATCTATACGCAGGAAACTCCTGTAAACATTGGAGTAAAGTGAGTAATCCCTACGGGATGGTATGTGTCCTAACGGACCTCATACCCAGCACGCCTCAGGCTGCTGGGTCGATCACATACCCACCAGTCCCTTACCGCCGGCTGCCTTTCGAAAACTAACTCAACGGTGCCGACGACGGCGCTTCAGCATCTTACCCGAGGTCGGGGCATCCCACCTGCGGATGCTATCCCGCTGCTTCCGGATCTTGGCCCGGTATCTCGCCGTGTACCTGCGCTGTCGTTCACGCTTTAGCTCGGGCGTGATGACCGCCGGTTTCCTGAGCCTCGGGGCAAACGGCCCCTTGGCCTGGCGCTTGGACCAAGCTCGATGACGAACCTTCTGCTTCTCGATCAGCTGATAAGCCCAAGCCACGGCTTGGACCTTTGACCCTGGCGGCAGCTGCCGGCCCTGCAGCGGATATGGCAGCGGCGCACGAGATAGCCTGGCGACCAGATCGTGATACGACCCTACATCAGGCAAGCCAGCTTGCGCAACTTCAGCTGCCAGGGCGGAAGGCCCTGGATCAGGCAGGGCCAACAGCGCCGTCCATTCCTGGGCGAAGCAATCACTCTCCGGCGACATCTTCTTGCGCCTCACGCCTTGCACGCTCAGCCGCCTCTTCGGCGTCTCGCTTATCACGCCATGCCACGTAGCTTGCCCGGCGGTCAGGCTTCGGCTTCTTCGGCTGACGATTCCGATACGCCTGGGCATGCTTCCGGTTCCTAGCCCGCTTCTGAGCCGGCGTGAGCTTCCTGGCCGGAGGCGGCACCAAGCCAGCCTTCTTCCTGAATCGATAACGCTTCATGCGAAGCGCCTGCGCATGCTTCTGATCCATCTCGAAGATCAAGCGCTCGGCCTCGTGGTCGGTAGAGTCGTCCGTCAAATCGTGACTCATGGATTTCCTCCTTCTGCCAAATCTCCTACACGCTGTAGGACATTGGGTGAAATGACCTTTTCAGCCGATGCCAGACCCCCGTGGCACGCATCGTTAAAGCCACCTGGCTTGGCCGCCAAAGCCCGATCATATGGCAACCCGGAGAAGGACATGGACCCGTCATTCAAAAGGGCGCAGGAGGCAAGCCGGAGCACCGACGACATTGCGGCGATACCTGGAGATCGACGACCGGACGGCTCGCATGCGTGTACGCACGTATGCACGGGAGACTTCATCGCTGCTCCGAGGATCCCTTGATGAAGTCCATGATGCTGTCGTAGGAAATCAACCGGATGCCACGCCTGGCTCCATGGTTAAGCAGTGAGCGGCTGTGGACCTTTCCCTCACGGATTAGCCCAGCGATATAGGAACGGCTGAGGCCCGTGAACACGCAGTTGGAACCCTCCTTTGGTAGCCTGATCCATTCAGGGCGCAGGGAGGGCGGGTTGTTCTTGGCGATGTTGTTATCCGCTTCGCCGGCGGGTTCGTTGATATTGCTCATCGTCGACATCCATACCGCAGGGAACGTCCTTGCGGAAATAAATGCGGTTCGGGAAACCTTCGGAGGTTTTCCGAATTCAGGAGATCAACTTCACCACATCGACCAGCTCGGCGACGATAGGGGCGAGCTCTTTGCGGACGATCGAAACCGAATCCGACCAAGTAGCTGCCTTGGGCTGGCTCGCCTTGGGGTTCATGAACGGGGCATACATACGATTTCCGAATTCCGTGAACTCCGACGCCATGCTCTTGCTCGCATGCTCACGGACTGAAACTGCGAAGGCAGCATGAGGCCGAGGTTGCGTACTAGCCTGGGCGAAGCGGAAGAAGGCCAAGCGCTGAAGGCCCCAGCTCGATAGCTCGGGCCGACCTCCCTTGCGCTTTGGCCCGGCCGGAAGGTTTGCATTAGCCCATTCAGCGAACTGCTCCTTCGCTCGCTCGGCTGTCATTCCCTGGTGGAGGCGGAATACGAAGAACTTGTCCGTCGTCGCAGGCCAAGGGGTGAAGTGCTGCCCCTTTAATAAGGGGGTGATATGCAGCTGAGCTCCTGGGCTGAGCTTTTGGTCCGATATCGACCTGATGCGTTGCCTCAATTCAAAGGCCGACGGTAGCTCAATCTCACGCAATCCGGATGGGCCGATAAAGGCTGCAATGACGCCGGCAACAAAGGCTGAACGCTTAAGACCATACACTAAGCCGAGAAGCTTGGGATCAGCTGCAATCGCCCCCCTCGCCGTCATCGCCATAACGAGCCCACGAAGGGCAGCCTTCTCGTGGCTCGTCGTCAGGCGCATATCAGCCTGGCGCAAGGCCTCCCTGGCTTGCTCAAGGGCCAGCACATGTTCTGCCTCGGCCTCAGATCCAACCCAGCGGAAATCCCATTCCACCGGTCGCTGGTCAATCGGCGCCTGCGGCTTGGGTTTTCGGGAGTTGGGCTTCATCGGCTATCTGCTGGAGCTGTTATGCTTTGAGGCACCTTTACTTCAAGCCATCGCCGGCCGGGCGAGACCCAAAATCATGGCGCACTTTGGGCGCACTTTGGGGATGCCAGCGGCGTGGGTTGCGAACATCCCGAAAACGGGCAACCTATCGGAATGCCCTATTTTCAAAGTAACCTGGCGGAGGGGAAGGGATTCGAACCCCCGGAACCTTGCGGTTCATCTGATTTCGAATCAGACGCAATCGACCACTCTGCCACCCCTCCTAACCAGGACTGTTGAGGAAGCGATTACGGGGG
>Ga0209107_10001283_pt1 | contig 14046 bp, 8 predicted proteins | sample LakErihyJuly2011_2_FD_187460 | JGI IMG/M metagenome (GOLD analysis project Ga0209107, IMG submission 187460) | Freshwater microbial communities from dead zone in Lake Erie, Canada - CCB hypolimnion July 2011 (SPAdes) (version 2) | ecosystem: Environmental > Aquatic > Freshwater > Lentic >... | reverse complement strand
ACGCTCGCGCGATATGTGGCGCAACTACGCTATCGAAGCATGTCGCGAGTGTGGGAACACGCGGAGCAGATAGTTAGCCAACACAAAACGAAAGCCCTCACGCATCCAGCGTGGGGGTTTTTTTTTTCGCCTCGCGCGCTTTGCGCGCTCGATCTGACGAGCGTGACACGCCGAAAAAATCGCGGGGGCTCTGCCCCCGACCCCCGACGCCCTGCAGGCGTGGCTAATGGTGTCGCGGAGCGACCCCACTCTTTTAAACGGCTGCGCCGTATGTGTACACTATCGCTCTATAATATTTTTCCAGTATTTGCCCGATTTGCCCGATATATACACTAGTATTATAACAATTTGATAACAAAGCGTTCGTTTTACCTTTTTGAACGGGTTAGTATATATAGGAAGTAAATAAACGAACGGCTAATGTGAGTGAGTTTATCTGGCTGTGAGTGGGTGGTTAAGACAGCCGATAGGCTGGCTTAATGCCAGCCACGAACCTAAGGGGTTAGCGAGGCTGGCTACGCCAGCCGAGCGATAAAGGGGATTTTTAATTAGGGAGTTATAGTGGTTGCTAAGGGTGGTAAAGAGCATCATAATGTAGTTGCCTTGCGAGAGGCAAAGTCTAAGGTACTTGATTATATTAAGCAAGGACTAGATTTACAGGACTCATTAGCAAGAGCAGGGCGTAAGCCAGATGTCATGAAAGACTGGCGCAAAGACCCTGCCTTTATGAAACTACTAGAGGCAGCAAGGACTGAAGGGCAGAAAACCCTGAGCATTGTCTCAGGAGATGCCAAGTTTAAGATAGGCTTTGAGGAGTTCTCTAGGGAGTTTTTAGATAGCCCTATCTTCCCACATCATCAATCTTGGGTAGACTTGCTAGAAGGCAAAGAACCTTCCTATCTACACGATAGCATGGTCTATGACCCCGCTTCCAAAAAACGACTTTTAATAAATGTACCCCCCGAGCACGCTAAGTCCACGGTCATTACGGTTAATTACTGTGTCTATCGTATTGCGATGGACCCAAATATAAAGATTACTATTGTTTCTAAAACACAGGAGCGCGCAAAAGAATATCTCTACTCCATCAAGCAAAGGCTCAGCCATGAACGCTGGGCCAAACTACAGGCCGTCTATGGCTCTGCTGGTGGTTGGAAAGAGGACGCTGATACCTGGAAGGCTGACCGAATCTATTTAAGCCGTGACTCTACGGAAAAAGACCCGACTGTTCAAGCCTTAGGTATTGGCGGTCAAATCACAGGAGCACGTTCAAATCTTATCATCCTAGATGACGTGGTAACTACATCAAATGCCCATGAGTGGGAGAAGCAACTTACTTGGTTGCAACGAGATGTAGTAACTCGACTTGGAGATAGTGGACGCCTCTTGGTTGTAGGAACCCGTATTGCTGCTAATGATCTTTATCGTGAGATTAGAAGTCCTGAGCATTGGGTAGGTGGCAAGTCCCCGTTTACTTATCTAGCAATGCCAGCCGTTCTGGAGTTTAATGATAAACCAGAAGACTGGATAACCTTGTGGCCTGCATCACAGATTCCATGGGAGGGATTAGATGAAGAAGCAGTTCCAGATGAAAACGGTCTGTATCCTAAATGGAATGGGCCAGCATTGTTTAGACGACGAAGTGAAGTTAGCGCTTCTGCTTGGGCACTTGTTTACCAGCAACAGGACATACAAGAAGATTCTATCTTTTCCCCTACATGTGTACAAGGCTCAATCAATGGGATGCGCAAACGTGGCCCTCTAAAGCCAGGTGCTGCCGGACATCCTGCCCCAGGTGCTTGGTATACTATTATGGGACTTGACCCTGCTATGGCTGGTAATACTGCTGCAGTTATAATGACTGTAGACAGGCAAACTCGCAAGCGATATATTTTAGATGTAGAAAACATGAGAGACCCTAGCCCTCAAAAGATTCAACACTTAATTGAAGACTGGGTTACTAAGTACCAACCACAAGAATTGCGTATTGAGACTAATGCTCATCAGAAGGCTTATGCACTAGATGATGATTTGCGCTCATACCTTGCCAACTCTGGCGTAAAGTTCTCTAGTCAGTTTACTGGCAAGAACAAATGGGACACTTCTTTTGGCGTAGCGGCTATGTCTGGCCTATTTGGCACCGCGCGTAATAATACTCACCAAGATGATAACTTGCTTGAACTTCCTTCACAGGAAGGTTCAGAAGGTATTAAGAGTTTAATCCAGCAGTTAATTACTTGGAAGCCTGATACTAAAGGCAAGACAGACTGCGTAATGGCGCTCTGGTTCTGCGAACTACGCGCTAAAGAGATCATTGGAAATGCAAGCATTAACCAATCCTATTTGGATAACAAATGGGCCACAAGAGCACAAATTCAAAATCGTTACTTGGTAAACGTTAATGATTATGAATTCTCAATCTATGAATAGGAAAATAAATGAGAAATCCAGAATATAACGATAAGTTATCAGAGTACTCAAAGGCAGACCGCGCTATTATCCGCGCATCGCTAAATCAGTCACGTTACGATAACAAAAAAGGTTCAGCAAAGAAAGCAGTAGCCAGTAAGCCCGTAGCCAAGAAGGCAGCACCAAAGCCAACTGACTCACGCTTTACAGGCAAAACATCAGGTACAGGCAAGACTCGCGCGATGTCAGGTGCAGGTTCAATGGCTTACACACCTGGTAGCACTAAAGGTAGCAAGCCAAAAATGGATTCACGCTTCACAGGTAAGACATCAGGTACTGGAAAACCACGCGCAATGAGTGGCGCAGGTTCAAGTGCTTATACTCCTGGTCAAAAGACCAAGAGCCTAAAGACTAACCCAATTACTAAATTTATTACTTCTCGTGTTGGTGGCAAGAGTGGCGTACAAGATTCACGCTTTACTGGAGCAAAGTCAGGCACAGGAAAACCACGTGCAACTAGCGGTGCAGGATCAATGTCCTATACCCCTGGCAGTGCTAAGAACAGCAAGCCAAAGATGGATTCACGTTTTTCTGGAACTAAATCTGGCGCTGGATCACCACGAAAGATTAGCGGTGCAGGCTCATATGCTTACACTCCAGGCAGCAAAAAGAAGTCTAAGTAATAACTAACCTTAAAGGATTAAAATGACAACAATGGCAGACATTGACAGCATTGCCAGACGTGTAGAGAACCTTAAGGTTCGCTTCGCTGCTCGTGATAAGCGTATGGCTGATGTCATGGCTGTTCGTAAGGGTAATATAGCATCTATATTTCCTGATATGTTCCCAGACAATATGGAACATCCTATGATTGCTAACTTTGTTGATATTGCTGCACGCGATTTGGCTGAGGTGCTTGCACCTTTGCCTTCATTTAATTGTTCTGCAACTAATGTTACCTCTGATAGGGGTCGTTCTTTTGCTGATAAGCGCGGAATGATAGCCAACAACTATGTCTATAATTCACGGTTACAATCACAAATGTATTGGGGTGCTGACTGGTACTTCTCATACGGATTTCTTCCTATTCACGTAGAACCAGACTTTGAAAACAACATGCCACGCATTCGCGTGGAAGACCCTATGGGTGTTTACCCTGAGTTTGATAGGTTTGGGCGTTGTATCTCATACTCTAAACGCTATCTCAAGACCATTGGTGAACTTGCCAATGAGTATCCTGAGTATGCAAGAACTATTTTAGGTGAATTGGGATGGAATCAAAATACCAACTCACCTATTGAACTTATTCGTTATATGGATAAAGATATAACATTATTTTATATCCCAATGCGTCAAAATCTTATCCTTAACGAGGCAAGAAACTTGTTAGGCAAGATGACAGTTCATGTTGCCCGCCGTCCAGCCATCGATGATGACACACGCGGACAATTTGATGATGTTATCTATGTGCAGTTAGCCCGTGCACGCTTTGCTAACCTTGCCATGGAGGCCGCTGAGAAATCAGTACAAGCCCCACTCGTAGTACCACAAGACGTTATCGACCTTCCTATGGGTCCAGACGCAATTATTCGCACGGCTCAGCCTCAAAGCGTAGGCCGTGTGAAATTAGATGTTCCAGCCGCTGCCTTTCAGGAACAAGCCGCACTCCAATCTGAAATGAGACTTGGTGCACGTTATCCTGAGGGTAGGACTGGTACTATCGACGCCAGTATTATTACTGGTCAAGGAGTTCAAGCGCTTTTAGGAGCATTTGATTCTCAAATCAAGGCTGGTCAAACAATTCTTGCAGAAACATTAGAAGATGTTATTAAAACTGCTTTTAGTATGGACGAAGAATTATTTAATATGGATAAAAATGTTCGTGGAGTTGCCCAAGGCACACCGTATGAACTTAAGTATCTACCCAGCAAAGATATTAGAGGTGATTACTCTATTGAGGTTCGTTATGGACTCATGGCAGGACTTGATCCATCTCGTGCACTTATCTTCTCGCTACAAGCACTAGGTGCAGATTTAGTTTCAAAAGATTTCATTCGTCGTGAGTTGCCATTTAGCCTTAACGTTACGCTAGAAGAACAACGCATTGAGATTGAAAAGATGCGAGAGAACCTAACCGCAGCAATTACAGCAAGTGCACAAGCAATTCCTGCAATGGCAGCACAGGGTCAAGACCCAACAATGCTTATTCAAAACATTGCCGACGTTATTGAACGTCGCCGCAAAGGGGAGAGCATAGAGGCTGCTGCGTTGGCAGTGTTTAAGGCAAAAGTGCCTGAACAACCACCGCAGCCAGAGATGGCTCCACCAGGCCCACAGGGCCCAGTTGAACAAGCGCCCCTGTCCCCGGCAGTTCCTGGACAACCCTCTGGTGGGGCCCCTCAACAAGCCGCACCACCGCAAGACTTACAAAGTATTTTAGCAGGCTTAGGAGGCTAACGTGGCTACTCGTAAAAAACAGATAGTTGATAATGACTACTCTAAACTAGACGAGTACTGCATATGGCTACATGAGTATAACAAATCCTTGCGCAGGGCAGGATTTAGCAAAGACGATGCTTTATGGCTAATAGCAACAAAGGATTCATACCCAGATTGGGTAAGTAATCCAACTTTAAATGATATTAGAAAACACATTGACGAAGATGAGGACTAAAAATGGCAATACCACAGGTAGTTTCTGGAGTAGGTGCTGGTTCTAAACGAGTTGACAAAAATAATGTAGAGCGTGTGCAGCGTATTCAACGCGATGCTCGAATTCAACAGGCATCAGGTGGTGCATATGGTAATCGTATGCGCAATGAAAACGATGTTGCAGATGCTCCTATTTCACCTACTGCTAGTGCTGTAGGTGCTAACATAAAAATGCCACCACCGACTGCACCTGTAGCACCAAGCACTAATATTTTTGATCCAAATGACCCAAATGATGTATTTACTAATGGGGCTGGCGGCAATACTGCAGGCACTGGTCCAGATCAACTTATGTCACGATTTAATACACATGATTCTGGTTATGTTCTTCTTGCTGCTATGTATCAGATGAATCCAACTCCTGAACTTGCCCGTATGTTAGAGGCATATAATGAAGAAGGTATCTTTTAGTGGCGAGTAAAGACCTAATTGATTTAGGTAAATATAATAACCCCTCTAAATTCAGGGCACCAAGTATGTTTGATAATGCTGGTAGCGTACTCCAGCAACTTATTAATCAAGAAATTGCCGGATTAGATGGCAGCCAAAATGCTAACTTTGATTCTATCGTAAAGAAGTACCCGCATATCAGCAAAGAAATTGTTGTGTCTCTTGTACGACATGGGGCAAATGCTGATACTCCTGGTATTGACAAGGTTGTTTCTCTAGATGGCGTTAACCAAGCCATGACTGCGGCAACAGCAATTAAAAAATTACCTTCTCTAGCAGAAAAAGATAGCAATTTTTTTTCTAATGTTAAAGATGCTATCTATGGTGGATTAAAAGGAACAACTCGTGTAGGTTTTGCAGCATTACGTACACCGTATGACTATCTTACAACTCTTGGACGCGATGTTTACGCTGCTTCTAGAGGTGAAATTGGCATAAAAGATGCATTAACAGGTTCAAGTGCTTTAGGATTTTTTAGTCCAACAACTGCACTTGGAGCACTTGGACGCGATGTACTTGACGGTGGAGGCGTAAGCACAGGTTCTGGTTTCTTTATCTCTCCAGAGTCTCGCGTAGGTAAGCAGCAAGCCAAAGCCATGGGAGCCTATGGACGTATTAATGGACAGTCTTTTACTATTGGACGAGGATTACTAAAAACAGTTGGTGCTAACCCTAACAGCACAGAATATAAAATTTTATCTGGGATTGTAGATGCAACACTTAATGTTGCAACCGACCCATCAACTTGGCTTGGACCAGGTGCATTAAAAGTTGTTAAAGAGGGAAGTAGAGTTAAACTTGCTTTTCGTGGTGGAAGTTTAAACAAAACTTCTCGTGGTGGACAAGATTTAGCAGAAGCAAAAAGAATTTCTGCAGAAGAAACACGATTAGAACAACGCGCTGCAGATATTAAAGACCTTGATGCATTGCCTTCAGAAAAAGAATTATTAAAACAACGTTCTGACGCTTTGGGCGACATTAAGCGTGAGTACGATAATCATTACATGAAAGCCGAAGACGCTTACAAAAAGTCAACTCAACCTAAAATATACAAAGAAGAAAAAACGGCTGAGGCTAAACTTCAAGGACTCAATGATCTACTAGAAGTTTCAGATGTTCCTACTCCTTTTGGAACGGCACCTAAGGTTAGTATTGAAGCCAGTGAAGTTAATAAAGTAATTTATGATTCAATCAAAGCAGGCGACCAGGCTAGCATTCTTGATAACTTAGCACAATTAGCAGCAGATGAAAAGAATACACTTAATGCATTTGATGGTATACATCTAAATGAACTACCTTTTGAAGGTGTTACATTTGGAAGTAGTGGAACTTATGAGTTGGCTGTTAAAAAAGGTACAACCAAAAAATATAATATTGTTAATTTAACAGAAGACTTTACAGATATTGCTGGAGACACTAAACGAGCAGCAAAAGAAATTAACAACCGAGTTTCACTTCATTCACAGTTAGAAGAACTGCGAATGTTTTCTATATTTGACGAAGAAGTAGCAGTATTTGATAGGCTTAATACTCAAGGTTTTGTAGATGATTTACTTGAAGGTGCTGGAAATCAAAATCTAGGAACATTCCTAAATGAAGTTTATAAACTATCAATGGAATTTGACAAAACAGGCGGAGCACTGGCTCAAATTGTTAATATTGTTTCCAAGATTTGGAAAGTAGATGGCTTTGAAAATATTCGTGCTGTTCATGGTGGAACTGGTGGGTTTGTATTAGATCCAAAGGTTTTAAAAGGTAAAGCAATAGATGCTAGCACCGTACTTGGCAGGAGTTTAAATCCACAAGAAACAGCTGCTGCTATGCTTGATGTTGAGAAGGTTGTTCAACCATCAGAAGAAGTTATTGCTAAAGCACAGATAGAACTTGATGCTGCTAAAACAAAGCGCTCTGTACTAGACCAGCAAATTCGTGAGATTAAGGCTCTACGCAAGTATGTAGAAAATGATCCTGATCTTGCTAAAGAAATTTTAAATAATCCGGAATACACTAAACTTAAAGGTGTCATGGATTTAGAAATGCAGATAGGCAAAAGAAAGCATATGGCCGAACTGCTCAAAGCAGATACTGGGCTTATAAGCGGTATTGGTGGTACTCCTGTAGCCGATATTACAAAGGCAAACAAGTATTTACTAGGTAAGCGCTTTGCCGTTGTTGCTCGTTTAATAGCAAATGAATCTAGTCCTTCTAGAATCTCCAGATTATTTGGCGATAAGTTAGACATGGATGTAGTTAGAGAACTAACAGATGCTGGCACCGCAGATGATGTGCTAAGAGTTTTACGCAGAAATCTAGGATTAGGTGATACTGACCCAAGCACTGCTCGTTCTGCTCTCTTAAGAACTGCCACGGCTATTGAAAGAGTCCAGCCGATAATAAAGTTATCAGCCCCAGTAAGCCAAAAGATGCTTGCTCAAGTTGAACGCATGGAAAACTTGCTTACAAGAGTTGTTGTACGCTCTGTAATTGTTCCGTTAGATGACTTAGATCGTCTATCTAAAGAACTACGTAATTGGATGGCTACTGTAAAAGTTCCAGAAAGTGTTATCAATGATACAATAGATAAACTTGTAAAAGCAACTGGAACTAATGATAGAAGCCTACGAACAATTCGTTCTAAAATTATTCATGATTCCTTTACTGCTGCACATGTTGCAATGGTAAATGCCTATGGCAAGGGAGATCCAAAACTTCTTGAAGAATTAGAAAAAATGTTAAAAACTGAATTACGCCCAACCGGAGCAACAAAAAATCTTGTTAATCAATACGTATTGGGTGGTACTTTACCAGGAGATGCACCAGGTGTCTTAGTTCATAATGGTGCACAAATTGATATGAATGGTGCCGTCTATGCATCTCAATTTTTAGATAGCGTTGTACGTTTGCCAGACACACAACCAATTATTCGTGCTTTAATGAAATATACTAAATCAGGTCCGCTTATCGGAACTCGTGCTGCTTTAGATATATTTGCAACTGAGGCAGCAAGTGTTTGGAAAACAACTCAGTTGGCTTTCCGAATATCTTACATGCTTCGCAATGTTGGTGAGATGCAATTTCGTCAATATCTATCAGGTCACGATACTCTACTTAACCACCCAGCAGGTTACATTGCTATGTTACTGGCAGACCCTAATGGTAGTGCTTGGCAAAAGTTTGCAGCCACTTGGGCTAAATATGAAAACGATATTTTAGGTAACTCTTTTAAAAACCCACAACAAGCCAAAGCAGCAACTGTTGCTATTGACGAACACTTGCGTCAGATGAGTCGTCGAGTAAGTGCTGGGGATGCACGTTCTACAGATGTTAAAGTCCGTATGATTGGCAAAATATATAGAGTTGTTGGAAACGCTGATGCAAACTATCATGAAGCGCTAGCCACATCATTAAATCGTTTTGATGTAGATGATATCATGCAATTAGTTGCTAAAGCAGATACCGATGTAGCCAAAAATGCTATTGTCGACCAACTCATTGCTAATGAAACTATTAGAATAAATAACTTTGATCGTACTGATGTTCTTAAAGAAATTTATGAAGCATCAAGAATTGATGTTCAAAATCGTAACATTTCAGATTTTAAAGCGCTTTTCCTTAAAGACCCTAACCTTGAATTTAGTTATGATAACTTAAATCGTGAAAATATTTATAACTGGATGTTTAGCGCTGATTCAACTGCTAGTTATGAAAACGCTCTTATCAACCTTATGGGTACTGGAGCAAAAGGTATCTATATCCGTAAACTCCTAGCCGATGGAGTAGTTGTTGTTCCTGGCAAAAAGGGAGATGAAGTCATACGTATGCCTCGTTATCGAGACATGAACAAGTATGAGGATATGGATGCGGCAGATAAAGCATTCAAAGCACAACTTGTAAAGCATTTCTCATCAGAGGAAATGCCTGGTGGTAAAGCACTCTATGCAGATACTAAAACATTATTGGCTGCTGAAGAATCTAAACTAAAACAATGGGTTAATACTTTTTTTGAAATCTCTGCTAAACTTGAAAATCTTGTTAACTTTGGACCGGAATATCGTATGGCATACTGGGACTTCATTGGAAGATACGCACCGTCAATGAGTGTTGCTGATCTTGAAAAGTTACAAAAAAATGCGTTTGAAACTCTTGTAAAAATTAGAGTTCCTAATTCTTCTGGTAAAATGATTGCTGTAGGAAAGAAACATCCTACTATTTCTATCATCAATAGAGAAATTAGAAAACGTAAAAGTGACCCAATAAAGGCTAAGGGCATTATGTCCATAGATGATGTCAATGATACTGCTGCACGTCAAGCATCCCTTTATGTAAAAAACTTATTTTATGATGCAAATAATCAAATTGATGCAGCAAATAAACTTAGACTTATATTTCCCTTTGTTCAAGCCTGGGGTAATACAATAAAGAAATGGGGAGAACTTGGCGTTCAAAACCCAGTTAAGGTTATACGTTTTGGTAAATCTTACGAAGCGCTTACAAAGCCAGGCTCAAGTGCTATCTATGATCTTACCAACACAAACTATGACGAAGAACAAGGGTTCTTCTACAAAGATGAATATGGTACCCAACGATTCCGTTATCCACTCAGTGGATTATTTGGAGGCTTTGCTGGTATGGCACAAGGAAAGTTTCCTAAGGATGCACTAAACCTTACAGCCCCAGTTCAATCTCTTAACTTAGCATTTGGTTCTGTAAATCCAGGTTTTCCTGGATTAGGGCCTGCAATTTCAACTCCCTTCCTAATGACTGGTAAATCTCAAGCATTTGGACCAACATACGATTTTATGCGTAATATCTTATTTCCATTTGGAGAACCAGGTGGAAAAGGCATAGGAGCATTACCGCAGATATTACTACCAGCCTGGCTTAACAAATCTTTCTTGTATCTTATTAACGATCAAACAATGGTTGAGCGCGGTGTTAAAGATTGGGCAGGCTATCTAGCCTCTACTCAAGACTACGGTAAGAATCCATTTGCTGACGATGCTGCTAGAACTAAACTTTTTGCTGACGCAGAAGGAATGTCTCGCTGGGTTGGTTTTCTTACATCGTTATTCCAAAGCATAGCACCAGCAACGCCATCTCAAGATGTTTTGGCTAGAATTAAAACATCAGACGGCAAGTATAACTTTATTTCTCAAACCGTTCTTTACAAGGCATGGGATGAGATTTCAAAAGCAAACCCTGGAAACTACCCAGAGGCTGTAGCACAATTCATGGATAAGTTTGGCAAAGAAAATATCTTACCTATTATCAGTGGTTCTACTAAGTCTATTACCGGTACTCAGGATGCTTGGTCTTTCTTGAACAAGAACCCTGAAATGGCAGATAAGTTTGCTACTAAAGATGCTGACGTAATTCCATACTTCTTCCCAGGTGGAGAATCAGCGGTTTCTTACTACAACTGGCAAAACGCTACAGGACGCCGTGAAAAGTTAAGCACAGAAGAAATTGCCGCTGCTGCTGAGGAACTTGTTTATAAATCAGAACTTTCTCAGATTGGCAAAGAACAGGCTGATAACGCCTATTCAGATGTCTGGTATACAGAACAAGTTATTGCCCTTAATAAAAGATACGATGCTGCTCCAACTAGCAATATAATTAGTGGTCGTCAAGAAAAGCGAGCACAAGAAATTGGCAGAGCACTTAAAGAAAAAGCCTTTGAAATGTCTCCTATTTATAATGAGACTAAAGAGTTCTATGATGCTTATGATAATGCAATAAAACAATTACAAGAATCAAGAGTTACAGCAAATCCTGATTTAGGAAGTAGTTTCTGGCTAAATACAAAATATAGAGAGGAACTGCAGACCTTGGGAAATAAACTTATGCTTGATAACCCAGCATTTTCTCGTATGTATTATTCTGTATTTGCAAACTTATTAAAGAAAACGGAAGATAAATAATGCCATATACTTCAGGTAATAGTGCTCCAGGTCCAGTATCTGGTAGTCCACAGCAAACCATTAGTGCAATAGTTCGTGCTCAGGGTGGATTATATGAAAACGCTTTTTCTATCTCAGACCCGTTTGCTTTTGCAGCCAAGGCTGCTGAAAAGTTAGACGTTCTAAAAAAGAGTTCAACACTTCGTCCTGGTATGACTGACTTTGAATATATGCAAGCATTGCTTCGTAGTTCTGGTAAATCAAAAGGAACTGGTCCATTAGGTTCAACTGATAATAAAGATATCTCAGCCTTTAAGACAGTACTTCAAAATGCATATCTTGATGGTGTTACTTGGGATATGTGGCTTACTAATGATATTAAGTATGGGGCAAAACCAGAAGGTAAAAAAGGCCCTTCCTACAACCCAATCTACAGTAAAGATATATCAACTGCACTTAAACTTATAGATAGCAGTGATGCTGATAATATTCTATCAGATTCGTATTTTAAAACCTTTGGTACCTATCCAACTACTAATTTAATCAGTAGTTTTAAAACCGCTTATTCTAAAGAAGAAACAAGACAAAAAGCAACAGTTACTTCTGAATCAACAGTTACATATGCTCCTGTGCTAGACGCTAAAGGCAAGGCCACATATAATAAAGATGGCACGCCAAAAATGAAAGCAACTACCAAAAGTAGTCAAAGCACTTCTGGACTAGGTTTTACAGAAGACGAACAAAAAGATTTTCTTGCTCAGTATATTGTCGATAATTCTCCAGAAGGAGCATTTGATACAGCAACTATTGGAGGAGCAGCAAAGACTTACTATGACCAGTTAAGCCAGTCACATAACCTTAATTACGAAGATACACCTAATATTGAAACCGTTACTCCAATTATTAAGTCTCTTTTATCTGCAACCGATGAGGGTGTAGCCAATGAGATAATTAAAAAATATCAAACTGATGTGCGTACTAGAGTTGGAACTAAATTTATGGGTGTCTCCGAATACGTTAAAACTGGTGGAGATGCAAAAACTATTATCGATCCAATACTAAAATCTTTGTCAGCAAATCTTGAAACAGATATCGATCAAAACGATAAACTAGCAATTAAACTTTTTAACTTTCAAGGCGCAGACGGCAAGTTTCGTCTTCCAAATCAATATGAAATCGATCAAGCAATTAAATCAGATTCTCGTTATGGCGCAACCTCAACAGCCAAAAATGAAGTAGTCAATTTATTCCAGAGTTTGAAGGGAGCGCTAACTTAATGGCTACTAAACCTAAAACTACTGCACAGAAACAACTTGACCAGGCTAATGCTTTGCTAGCACAAACAAAGGCACGACTTGCAATAGCACAAAAACAACAAGCATCAACAACAGCATACCTTGCAGCAGATAAAGCAGAGGTAAAGGCACAAAAACTAGCAGACGTAAAGGCTGCTCGTGAAGCAGACCTTGCTGCTAAATCAGCAGCCCGTGCTGCTGCTAGAGTTCCATCTAGTGGAACAGGACAAACTAACACCATTAATCCTGTAGAGCCCACTGGTCCATCAACTAATATAACTGTACTTAAATCATTACTTTCTAGTCTTGGTTACAGTAAGACGCTAGTTGATTCATCTACTCAGTATTTTATGTCTTTAATTGCAGAGGAACTTGACTACGATAATATTGTATCTTTGTATACGGATTCCAAAGACTATACTTTAAAAAATGGAACAAAAGTAACATCTCCTTTCTATGAGCAATACGGTTATCTTAACGAAGGGTTAACTCAAACAAAGAGTGCTCGTGATCTGTTTAACTTTGTTGAAGGTACAAAAAATCTTGTTAAAAGTTACGGTATCAGTTCTAAATTTGCAGACCCTGATTCTTTAAAGAAGTATATAGCCAATAACGTTACTGTTGAAAAACTTGATGAACGTATTATGGCTAGTAAATTAAAAACTATTACGGCAGATCCACAATATGTTAATACATTAAGACAACTTAAATACATTAATACTTCGGAAGATTTAACAGACTTTTTCTTAGATCCTAAAATTGGTGAAGCCCAATTAGAAATCAATCGTAAGACGGCTTCTTTTGCAACTGAAGCAATGCGCCGTTCTAATACTCAAACTGGAATTTCTTTCAATGCAGACTCTCTTACTAAGAATGCTGCCATGCTTATTGGGCAAGGTCGTTCAGAGGCTCAGATTGCAGATATTGCCAGCCAAGGATATGAAACAATTGCCCAAACACTCCAACCATCAGTTGGTTTATCTAATATCTTTGAAGGAACTGGTGCGGCAAACGCGCAAACTATTCAAACAGAACTTGAAGCAGAACAATTCCTTGGTTTAGAATCTTCACGCCGTAAAAAACTCAAAGAACTAGGCACTAACATTATGAGTGAAAAAACTGGAAGAGTAAGCGGCAATTATTCATCTGCCGGAATGATATAAATAAATTCCCACCTGGACCTATCGGCCCTGGGTGGTGTACAAGACCGATAGTACGAACCGATTATAATCCCCCATTATGATTGCGGCGTGCGACAACTACTAATATAGGGAGAGGTT
>Ga0209107_10001282_pt1 | contig 14047 bp, 7 predicted proteins | sample LakErihyJuly2011_2_FD_187460 | JGI IMG/M metagenome (GOLD analysis project Ga0209107, IMG submission 187460) | Freshwater microbial communities from dead zone in Lake Erie, Canada - CCB hypolimnion July 2011 (SPAdes) (version 2) | ecosystem: Environmental > Aquatic > Freshwater > Lentic >... | reverse complement strand
CATTAAATTATTTTGATTAAAATAGTCTTATTAGAATCAAACTTGCTCATTTTAGAGAATCGAGGTATTTATTTTTTTTATTTTTTCAGTTATTTTGTTTGGTCAGAAAGAATTTTTACGGTTTTGAATTTAATAAGTTTTGCCATTTATGATTATTCAGGACGAATATTTCCAGAGCTAGTAAATCAAAAAACAAATGATTTATCCTATGGTCTTGAACTAATTTGTAATATATTTTTCATTTTATAAATGATTATTGAGGTAATTGTTATGGGGTTTGTTTAGGAATAGGGCTCTTATCTAAGGTACGGATTTCATTATATTAAAACTGCCACAGTAATATCAAGTCTGTTCCTATATATTTAAGGATTATAAACATGGTTCAAGATAGCTTTGAATATTGTAAAAAGAATGAGACCGATTATTATATGTTACCAATATAAGAATTTAAAAATGAAGACCTAGGCTCTTTTATACACTCTGCCTAAGACTAAAAAACATTTTATAAGTCTTTTTGGAATATTGTTATTTTATGCTTTCATTGGTTAAGCTTTATTTACAGGCGCGCTTAAGAATAGATGTAGAATAACACCTTACCCATTAGAAAATAATACATGGCCTCTAGCTCTAAATATAGTAAATTTATGCGGGAACTGGGAATGCCCGGCAGGGACCTACTGTGGCAACCCGTCGAAATTCGGACTAGAATAGGAATTTAATGAATATGATTTAGAGGCTTTTAATTTCGGATTCACAAAGTTCGATAACATATTTTGGTCATTATTCTCAGTAAATTGTTTTCTTTCCGCGATTACATGGAGTTGGTACGTGTTTGTTTACTAAAGGTATATAGATGCTACTTTAGTTAGTATTTATTTTTGCTCGCTTCTGCTACTAGTATACTATATTATGATGAATATCATGGTAAACGCAGTTTAGGAGATATATCTTAAAAAAGAAGATCAAACATACCCTTATAAAAATGAGAGTATTTAAGAGGATAATGTCATTAAAATGAAAGATTTAGAATATAAATTAAAAGAATAGGAGTCAATAACTAATGATACTAAGGAAAAAGATCCATTTACACTTAGGGATAAAAGTCCTCTGATTAAATCTTAAGATTAATAAAATAATCATTTAGAGAAAAAATAAACATAACAAAAGAAATTTTTTTTCAAGGAATTCATGAAAATTTTATTCAACATTATTATTAATATTAACATAATAGCTAATACAGTTATTCTTTGTTTAGATCATAGCAAAATTTCTCGGAAGTAGTTTGATAATCTTTAAACAGGAGAATTTATTTGTCTGATGTTTTTTCTCTCTGAGATACTCTTTAAGATTTGTAATCAAGGTATTAGAGACTTCATCCCAAGTGCTAAAAAAATTTCTAAATATCATGATAAAATGAAAAAAGAAAATGGACATTAATCAATAAAATATGAAGCTTAGATACATAAGGTCTTCAATTTAATTGATTTAATAATATTGATTCCAAATATGCTTGATATTTTTTACAAATTAACACTTGGAATTGATCCCATAGTGGGGGATACTAAGCCCGGAATTTTTTTTAAAATAATGAGATCCTTGAGACTTTTTAGTTTTCTTTATAAAATCGAATTTTTTAATCCTATTAACCACCTTATCATAACCTTCTTTACTACTTTCAAACAAGTCATTGATATATTTTGTGTTATTATAATTTATTGTATTACCTTTTGCTGTATAGGTGTTGAATTATTCGCTTTTACAGTGAGATATGATATTGTTACTTTACCCGGTTTACCCGGTTTGAAACCATTGAATGATTTAAGATAAGGAAATGCACCTAGAATTAATTTTGATTCTTTTTTTGATGGGATTTTAGCAGTTTCCCAGTTTATGTTAAACGAGGAATGGCATCTAAGTATGTACGACTATATGAGAGGAACTAATATTTATGCTTCAATTTTTTGGTTAGTTATCAACTGGACAGGGGTAAATTTTAATTAATACATTTTAATAGACATTAATACTGATGAAGCTATTTATGTATCTTTATATATTCAAATATTTACAAAATTTAAATGATGCAATAATTTTCAAAAAATATGAAAATGAAGATCTTAATGATGTGAGTTCACAGCCAGAGTCCGAACAGTCTCACACAAACCCAATTAGTACAGCCGAATTTTAGAATTTACCATGTATAACTACAAACTCTTAATTATGAGAATCCACAGTCACAAGACGTTTTATGAACTTCCAGAAAAAATCCATATTAAAAAATAAAATAGTAAAAGTTTAGAAAGAATCTGAATGGGATATATTTCAAACAAATTTAAGAAAATATGTATATTCGAAATATTTTGAGAACTTTATAATTTTTATAATCGTGATTCAGATAATCATATTATTCTTAGATGAACCTCTTGAAGATCCAACTAACACAAAGAAAGTAGTGATACATATCATGGAAATAATTATAACCTGTATTTTTGCAATAGAATGCGGATTAAAGGTTCTAGCGTCAGGTTTCATAATGAAAAAAGGATCTTATCTCAGGAACCCATGGAACATACTAGATTTTGTTTCTATTTTTTTGGCGCTTTCATTCTTCATATTCTAAAAATAAATTTTGCGTTTATTTAAGTTATCAAGAGGATTAAAATTACTAAGCATTTAGCGACTTAAAATTGAAGTCAGAGCTCTTAAACATAGTATAGGTCTGATAATCCCCCTTATTATTCTTACACTAAGTATTTATATATTTTTGGCGTTGATCCCTTTAAAATATCTGAAAGGAGCTTTATATAAATGCGTAAATTTGTAAGTGAATTATAAGGTTATTGTATATAAAGAAGATTGCTTCGATTACGGGGGGGATTGGGTAAACTCAGATTTCCCTTATGATAATATTCTTCAATCTCTATTTAATCTTTTCATCATATCTACTACAGAGGGATGGGTCGTATTTATGCTGGAAGCTAGAGATTCAAGAGGATTTAATATGCAGCCTGTCATCGATTATAATAAGTATTGGTCGATATTTTATTTAATTACTTTTACGGTCGGATTTTTCACCATTTTTAATTCATTTACAGGAGTCCTGATAGCCAATTTTATTTTTATTAAAGAGGCTTTTAGTCCATACAAAAACATGAGTAAAGATCAAAAAAAATGGAATCATATAAAGGAGTAAATAATGAATAAAGTACCAATAAAATAAAATGTTATCCCCAAAAATTCCCAAATCCAGATTTTCCTATACAAAATAATTCATAAAAATAAAAAATTCGAATATGTGATGAATGCATGTGTATCTTTAAACACCGTCCTCCTCCTCTTAATGCTTACGTATGAAGATCAGAAAAAAAATAATGAGTTCCTACTAGAGGAGATTAATTCGTTGTTTGTGATATTATATACAGTAGAAATAATTTGTAAAATGATTGTTTATAAAAATTTCTTTAACATCTATGTTAGATTATTTGAGATTTCAATAGTTATATTCAGTATAACCACAACATTATGGTGGCTCATAGATATTGACACCTGGAGGATTTATATGAATTTTTCGTTGTAAGTTGTCTGTACCTTCAGAGTTTTGAAACTTATTATATAGATAAAGTCCCTTAACAAAACCTTTACAACGCTATTCTTTGTATTACCATAAATAATTCCTATTGCTATAGTATTTATGATAGCAATGCTAGGTTTTGCGATTATAGGGAATAATTTTTTCCCGTATATAAAATTTTAGAATTTTGATAATGGTTATACTATGGGATTCTCTAATTTCAGTTTATCTTTATGGACTTGTGTTAGGATAGCTTCAACAGAGTAATGGTTCTAAGTAATATAAGATCTTGTAAGATAATAAAGTCCTAATTTTACATGTGTTGATATTAATTCTTATGAGGAATATGTGATATACGGTTAGAATGGCTGTGGATATCCTATAGGCTACCTTTTTTTGTTTTCTTATCACCTTTTTGTGTCAGTTATTATTTTGAATCTTTTTATAGCAGTTATACTCACAGCAACGCTAGAATCCTTGGAGATTGAAAGTGATGCAGTTAATTTATACTAGTAAAGTTATATAATAGATCTGTGGCATGAGTATGATCCTGATGGAACCGGTTTTATAGACGTCATTTAATTTTGGAAATTCGCTAGTCAGATAGCTATGAAGTATAATATCAAATAAGATGAGTTGCTAGATCCCCACAATAAAGTGATATTTCTTAAGGCACTTTAAATTCCAATTTACGAGTGGAGGGAAAATAAAATTTATGCTTATAAATTTCATGATGTGATACTAAAAATAATTTAAATATCTATTTATGTGAAACTGGGGAACTTTAAATAGACAGAGTAAGTGATACAAGACACGAAAAATTCAGATTAAAATTATAAAAAGACTAATTTACTAAGCAGTGACATGGCGAATATAAATTTGTTGCAAAGAAAAATAAGATCATGGCTGAAAATGGTGAAATAAAATCTCAAGGACTAGGATATGAATTTTTAAGACAAGCTGGAAGAATTTCAAGAATTAATGCAAATGAAAAATAATTCTTTGACATTTTTGTTTAGAAATGACTAGAATTTACATATAGATCCCAACAATTTCATTAGTTCAACAATTTTAAATACTCATTAAAATTCCTAAAATAAATCATCTGAAAAACCAATTGAAGAGTAGGAAATAAAATATTATTAATATAACGATGAACTAGGTATTTAAATATATTTAATATCTTAGATCCCATGCAGAATTTAGTAATTTCATCTAATTTTGAAAGTAATTTTATTTTCGATGAGTTTAGTGATAAACATCCAACTATATTTACAACTTATAATGAGGTTTAATCAGACTTATAAGATATTAATCGGAAATTAAGTAACCAATTGGAATAAATAGATTTAAAAGATGATATAATTCAAAAACAAGAATCAGATGAAAGTTCAATATTTGAACCCAGAACCCTAGATGAATGGTTTCATGATCACAAATATAAAGATACAAAAAAAAATTTTGATTTTTGAATTGAGTGTATTATATTATATTTTTGAGATTCAAATAAAAATATGCAAATTAATTTAAATAAAAAATTATAATAATTTATTTTTATACAAAATTATTATAATTTTTTATTTTAAGTATATATTTTTTTTAAAACTAGAAAATAAAATATAATAAATTTTTAATAATTTTTTAAATATATAAAATTATTTTACAATAAAAATTTATTTAAAATTATAGAGTTTTTTTTTAAATGAAATTCACTAGAATTATTTTTTTTTTAAACTAGAAAATAAAATAAAAAAAAATAAATAATTATTTATTAAAAAAAATTTAAAATTTAAATTTTTTTTTATTATAAATAAAACATACAATAAAATTAAATTTCAATTATAAAATTATCCGAATATGTAATAGGATCCAAGACCTCCAATCAGACTGTATATTATTGTTTCTAACATTTAAACTATTTATTAATTTTTTATTTTGACAAAGCTTAGTACTATGAACAAGATTGTGCAAACTAAAAACACGATAAATTCCCATTGATAGCCAAAAGTATCATCACTCTCCCGATCATTACCCTATGGATCAAAGTATACCCGTATAACTTATTTTTACTAGTTAACTGGGTCAAATATAATCAAATTACTGTCTATTATTTTACTCTCTTCCTGGGGTATCAAAATAGTCACGGTGTAGGTGTTTGTCAGCCTATCCTATACATATTTATTTATAAAAATTTACGAAATCTTTATAAATATAATTTGAAGGCATTTCACTCTTTAATTCTAGACCATTTGCTGTAATAACTTTGAAATCAAACTTTCTTTTAAAGTTCGACAGTTCAATCTTTTTTTTTTATAATAAATATGTACGCTTTTTATGTCCTTAAAGACTTTAAACTTCCAATTGATGTCCAAATTAAACTTCTGTTCTAAACTGAAAGATTCCTTATTTAGACTTTAAACTAATACAGATAATTCCAATTGTTTAGGCATCTAAGATTCAGGGTATTAGTTAAATGGAACTAATCTAACTTGACACTGTAGTCTGTCTGAATCATCAGCGGCCTTTACAATCTAAGAAGTAACAGTAAACCAATCCCTCTTCAAAGCCTGACAAGTAGGAACAAGGTTATTATTAATGTGAGATTATTAGCCCAGTTATTTGAATCTGACCTAATTATTCGCCTAATCAACGGCAAATAATTCAAATTCTAACGTGTATTGATGACTATAATTAATATCCGTCTAAATATTAGAGAATTTTACTGCATTTTAGTCAAATAGGGGCACTATTTTACTGATTTTTAAAACCTCAACTCTTACTTTGTACCTAATAGTATCATCATATGATATTTAAGCAATCCCAGGAGACAACGCGGTAGCTCTTCCTGTGACCCCTTCAATCGAAAGGACAGATGGGCTCTCGGTTTTCCATTTCTATTGCTGGTTTCCGACCTTATTCCCATCAACTTCAAATTAAATCTTCCCACCTACATGGACTTTCACAGGTGAAACCGGTTTGATTATGCTTCCCACGGATACATAAAAAACATCGTAGATTCCTGGATTATCGTCCAAATATAATTTAACAAGACTTGTACCTTCAGACTTAGCCTTCAGAGTTAGATATTTTTTATCTACACTAATATGCCCCTCAATGACGTTGGGGTTAGAGGTATGGATAAGAAGGTTGACATTGTCAAGGTCGTTAGGGAACGACCGCCCGAAAGTGTCCTGTAAAATTATCCTCAAAACCGAGTCTCCCTCAACCTAGAGATTCTAAACCATGTAAGAATCCTATACAAAAATTGAAGCTATTGTGGTTGTGAATACTGGTAAAGTAACGATTTCATTCTATTTGTATTGGTCCATAATCTTGATAGTGGCCGTTTCGAACTTACCGCCACCAGTAGTCACATGTCCAGTCTGGGAATTTACCCTTATGTTGTTGTTAGATGATTCAAAGCCTATTTCGTAATGAATCTTGTTGGAATTGGGGTGTAGAGTGTAGCCTGAATCAGGTGGGATAAGCAACTACGAGGTGACATCATCTTGCTACAATATATAGGTGGGAAGAGAGTGGAAAAGTGATTTTTTAACTGATAAATGCGAGTTGGTTTTAATGACTCTCTTAGTTCTTTTATCTGTGACCTATAGCTCGATCTCGGCAGGTCCTTCCCCTATCGCGCTGGCGTTGACCCCGATATCAAAGCCTTCCGCGGAATCATGGTTCAACTGAATGACGTTGAAGGTTTTAGACTTCCACTTGTACTCAAAATCACACACACCAAGTGTAAAAAGATTCATATCATCGTCAAATATCTGAGAAATAAGTCTGATATGTGTCCCATTATGTACAACTCGGTCGTTCTAACCCCCAAGTATTTTGAGGTTCTAAATCTCCCTGATGTTTATCTAAACGTCTAGGGTAGACAGGACTTTTTCGGTCTGTTTTTGTCTTACTGTGAATTACAATTTTTAAGCGTTTTTATTGTATTAATTTCCAATTATTTTATAAATTTTTTGTTCTTCAACTGTTTTTACTTCAAAGTTTTCGTTTTATTGATTGGTGAACATGAAATAGGACTTAGTCTTATCCATGGGCCCTCCTAGTATTTACACTGTTGTCTCACACCCAGGAGAGATGATTATTTGGCTGGGGATTGAGGAGAGATGCTCATAGGCCTCAAAATCCACCCGATTGCTCTTAATTATCTTACTATTGGGGTCGTTGAGAATGGCAACTAGCTTGTAATTTCCTTTCCTATTTGCTTTAACTTTATACTTTTTGGTGTTTTTTTCCTATAAATCTTTGATTTCAAGAGAGTTGTCCTTACTTAGCTCAGAGTCAGAATCCTAAAGCTAAATATTCATTTGGTAGAGCTGGGACACATGGAAGGGTTTTCCCAAATTATCAAGGACTACAGCGTTCACAATAGTCTCATTTTTCACAGGGATCAGGTTGTCTAGAACATCTATCTGAATTTTAGAAATTTCTTTTACGAAGATTTAAATCTTGACAACCTGGTACCCATTAAGGGAGAGGTCTGAAATCTCCATTGTGCACTGCCCGTACTCAACAGGCATAATCTCTAATACCTATCTCCCCTATATGTATTCGTATTGTATATTGTAGCAGTCGTTCTTATTTATTTAGTATCTTTCATTCGAACCCTCTAAGAGGTTAACCAGCATTCTAAACTCACTGTTCTTCCACAAAATAATCTCTTTGGGTTCCGCCCGAAGGTTATTCAACACCTTTAGTAGGATCAAATCATGAAGAGTTTCATTGTGTTATTAAGTGACTTTCAATTTAAACACCCCGACGTATTAATCCCCGACCTCCACGGATATTATTTAATCTAAACAACCCTGGCATTTCTTCTTGTACATTTATGCTTAAGGGGTGAGGTAAGAGTAGGGTTTTATAGCGGCTTAACTATTACTTCCATAAATCTCCCATTTCAATTACAAGGAGCTGAAGTTATGGAAGGGGTTACCATCCTTATTGAACGCCTGAACATAGAACTCATAGGTGTTATTATTTCTCAATAACTCTTAATCATATTAAGTCAGCTTCATTTTATTCAATTCCATGAACTCTAGTCCATGATTAAGGTAAATAATAAGGGAGTGCGGCACCTAGCAAGTCACTTTTATGCTGTTGTGTACTCTGAGGGATTTAGGAAGATTCACGTCGGCTTGGTTCTGTGCCGAAATCTACAGCTCATAAGACCCATATTTGCCCTATATGCACTGTATATTATATTTCTAAACTATGTCTGATTATATTAGTTCGACCTTTAGAATGTCTTTAGGGTGGTCGATTATTTAGTAGTCAATGACCAGATTACGTCCTATCTCCCAGGCACTTGGACCCTGATTAAATTTCCAATTATAAGAGTCATTGTCAGATAATAATAGAGAGTTTTCGCTGTCCAAAAGAATAGGCTTGAGTGTCTCATATGGTCTATAGATCTTCAATGTGCTTTGGTCAGTATTTATCTTTGAATTTCCTATTGTTAACGCTACCTGGGTCTGGATTTCTGACTTAATCCCGTAGATTTGGAGATTTATTCTCCCGCAGATTCCGTAATTATTGATCTATTGGTAGTAATCTTATAGCTACCATTGGGTTATTTCCCTGCTCTCTAAATAGTCAGAGAATGACATGGCGTTCATTTCTAAGCGGTGTTTTGCTAGAAGTTATTCAATAAAGGGGTTTGAATTGGACTCCTTTGCAACAAGTTTAATTAAATCCTCTTGATTTAAATCGCCGGGTTGGCTCTAAAAGAACGTATTGTTTCTATTGCTAGTCTTCATGATCATCTACAATATTGAACAGTTGGAGAACCTAGCTCCCTGGAACTACGCAACACCCAAGACAAAGTCCTAAGAATTAACCATAATTTCTTTGTATTTCTCTAATGAATGCAATTAATCTATAGGATTTATTTTCACCAATATAGTGTCATTGTTCATAGCGTTATGTATATCTCTTACTGTCACATTGATAACACCTACATTTTTAGTCAGAATCACGCCCATAGAGCTTATAACTGCGACCTGATTGTCCTCTGAGATCCATTCATACTTTTGACTCCCGCCTAACGCTTTAAGCTAAAAGGTCTACTGTACTGGTAACTCTTAGATATAAGGAAGATGGACATAATCCCCCTTAGGCTTGATTATAATTACCTTATTGACAATAGATAATTTTTTTTCAGCTTATAAATTTTCTTTACTCATCAGTACTTTGACGTTCAAATTAGCTCCCAATTTCTTTGTCCTAAGGACAATCTCGTGGTTTACTTTCTTTACAACTTCGAAATAATCGGTGTCAAATTCGTAAGTTATAGGTATGTTGTTATTGATATATATTTGTTACATATCGGAGTCATATAAATACGCTCTTATGTAATACTCCCGGTTTTTAACCAATTACACGGAGTTGTCAAAATGCTCTTCATTGTACTGAAATTTCAATTTATTGCTTATCCAAAATTCGTTACTAAATTGGGTTATTTGGAGATCGATTTTTTTTGCCTCTACAACCTTAAAATTCCCTCTTAGGGCATTATTTATGGATTTTTTTTCCTTTACAATAAAGAATGAAGATATGGGGTTCACAACCACACCTCTCAGCTACCCACTTGAGTTTATCTCACCTATTTGTGTGCCATTGGACAGCCATTCGTAATTTAAAGAGGGGAGTGTGATTTACTGATATTGTTTAGTCCCATTTACTTTCTTAAGGTACAATTCATATTGCACTGACTAACCTTGCATAATATAGATCATTTCATCAGGGTAAAGCATAAATTATTCGATAACGTAGATCGTGATATTACTAGATATCTAGCTGTATCCTTCTTCCTTTATAGTGCATTTAACAACTGCTTGACCTGTTTTCAGTCCCTTAGCTACTATTATATCGGTTTTAAAATCAAATTTTTCAAGCTCTTTTCTAATATCCGTGGTTTTTATTTAGGAATCTTTTATGCTTATATACTCCAAATAATTATCCTCTTAGTCTATTGTCCATTCAAATCTCATACCTTGAAGGGATGAGAAAGAGTTGCCCTCACTATCGTATCCGATTATCTCAAAATATTAAATATCTCCGACATCTATTGTCCTAAATTTCGATAAAATCTCAATTCTATGAACTTTAGCAATTCTGGATTCTACCTTCAAAACATCCTTAGTGTCTAATATATATAAATAAGTTGGGGTATAAATTACCTTTATCAATAGCCTGTATCCAAATAATCCCTGAATAAAGCTGATTGGTATTAAGTTTTATAATTGCACTGGATTCGCATCTCCCTTAATTTCTGTCTGTCATACCCTTAATAGCTAAGTAGTTTGAATGAGATGATTGCCACTGATAACAACCATTTACCGCATAAATAGTATGCTAAATAACTCTTTAATCCAACTATTCGAAAATAATAGGTAATAAAATATTAAGATCAGTAATCTTCTTTTGTCCAGTACTTTACACTTCTTAAAGATATTGCAACTCCTAGTCTTCTTTTTATTGCAAAGAGATGGATAAATATAACATAATACATATGAATATCTTATAACGCGCCATAATTTTATCTTTTTGGTTTATATAAATTAGTCAAATAATTTATTATTTTTTGTTTATTATATATATAAAAAATTTATAAATAATCAGGGAAAATTATTTAAAATCTCAAGCCAGCTTTGATTTGAAGGACATCAGGGTTATTAGTCCTAAAAAAAATTCTATGGTTAATAAAACGCATCCAACCGATCCCATAACCACCTCTAACATTAAGACGTATGATTGTAATCTCATGAAAAAGGCAAAGCCAAATACATCAATTAAAGATAGTAGTAAGAAATATACCAAGGGTTTAATACTCTCCGTTCTATTCCCAATAAAACCTAAAATATTATTTTTATTTATTTTTACCTGTTTAAATACGGGTTAAGGCGGTTGTTCCAAACATAAATAGGGCTACTATTTCCAAACCAGTTATACTACCACTACTATAAGTCAATCCATATGCCTTGTACAAATAAATTAATACTTCTATTATAAAATATATCCATGTGTAAATTTAATCAAAGTATAAAAATGTCGCGAATCCAACATTACTCAAGGGTTAAATGCTATTTATCGGAGCACTAGGTACATTTTAATTCATCTTTCTTTGACTTCAAACTATTAATTATAATATTATTTAATAATTAATTTAAAAATTTAAAAAAATAAAATATGGGATGAAGGTGCGTCTCAAAAATACTTCCAAATTAATATAAATATATACTATATATATCAATAAATTTATTTCGATCAAACTGCCAATCATTTATTCTTTATTTTTTTATCAAAATTTGATGAAAAAATACCAATTTCCTAAAAATTTTTTTAAATTTAATTTTTATCTTATTATACAAGCTTAGCTGGTTAATTTGGTTAATTAAGATCAGTTTTACTACGTTTATGAGATATTTTGAACGGTTTTTTATTATCTGTATTATAAACTGATTTTTGTTAAGTTTCGATTTTTTCTAAATTTTTTATAGCTTATTCTTTCTATAAACTGTGACTCACTATCACAGGCTAACTACTTTATTTTTTTTATAATAATTATTAAGAAAAACCATGAGTTTTTATTATTATTTGTTACACTCCTTTCTAAACATCCTAGTTATGTCTATTATAAGTATCAATTAATTATTTTTAAGTAATTTTATGGATTACAATAGTAGGGTCTTTTTATTTATCATTTATTAATTTATTATAAGGAATTTTCAAATTTTACGCAGTGAAATTTCTTTCTATCGAATCATTGTAATTAAAATTCTCAGTTTTCGTCTATTTTTCAGAAAATTTTCTGTATGGGATATTTTAATGGGGTTACATCTCCACTTTGTTGTAAATATTAGTGATACTTCTACCTTTTTTTTATAACACATACAGATCTTGTACTTTTTGGGTGTGTAATCTTTCTGTGTCAAGTTTTATCTATTATTCATATGGTTTAGTGTCTTTTTTTTATTCAAATACTGGTTTCTTAATTGACTGGACTTATAAAGGATCTATTTATTTATTTTGAGATTTTTTAATCTAAACTATAGGTTTTAAAGGCTACTCCTTATATTAAGGCTCCTCCTTATATTAGTTTTTCAATTTTAATACATTATTCGCGAACATAACCTGAGCTTTTTTCTAAACATTATTATAAATTTTCAATAAATCGATGTTTTATTAGCCAAACTATTGATTTTATATATTTTCTTGTATATGAATATCTTGAAAATGAACATTTTTTTTATCAACAAAATTAAAATTTAAGTTGACATTTATAGTGGGTTCCACAGTATTCTTATTTTTATTAAAAGGAAATTAAGTATTTTAATTGTAACGATCGGACTCATTATTTACGTATAAGTTTGGCTCTTAAGGGGATATGAATTTCGGTTATTGTTTAATTTATTATTTATCTATCATTTTTATTTATTTGATTATAGAATTATTTTTACTATTAATATGGGAAGGTAGTATTTTATCAGTTTATCTCTCATTGAGGTAATTTTTATCTAAAATACAAGCTTAAATATAACTTGGACTTACATCTTTCGATTTTTAATTCAAGTAGACCAAAAAGTTACTCAGATTATTTCCCTGTCCTTAATTCCCATCAAATTCCAAACTTTCTTACTAACATACAATACCCTAAAGAACGTTTTTTAAATCCTTTATTGTTTTGGTACTAGTGATTTCAATTTTATTTTTAAATTCACTATAATCATCTATATCAACTAATACTTTATTGTTTATTGATATATAATGATCTTTAAGACTCGTATTTTATTTTTTTTCCTTCTTAATATTTATTTCTTTCACATTCTCTTCAAGTTTTAACATTTTTGTTATTTTTATATATTAAATTCTTCGTTTTTTATCATGAAACTTGTTAAGCATTAGAGTTATAGGAAGCATAAAGAGTCTAGCAATATCATTATGAAATTTATAATATTCTGTGAGCATATTCATTTTATTATTATATTCCTATCGTTTATAAAACCTTTTTAATAATTCTTCCTTATATTTTTTTTATAAAAAAAGTTACCTTATCATCATAACATTCATAGTCTTTAAATTTAATAGTTAGTGGGGTGGCTGAGCCTGAAAGAATGTGATTAATATCCTTAGTGTAGTAATAATTTTAGGAGGTTGAGCATTTTAAATATAAAGCTTGATTTATTATGAAAGTGAAATTTATAGTATTTTTACACTTTTAACAAAAAATACATCCTGATATCTATGATTTTTTATGCTTATGTTTTTTTTCTTATTTTATAAGTAATGTGTTCATCCTTATATGTATTATTTGGGTATCTTTTATATAATAATAACCTATCTAGTTAATTATTTATTTTTATTATAATTAATTTTAAATTTATTTAGAAAAAGAAATTATAATTAAAAAAAATAAAATTATTTAGAAAAAAAAATTATTATAAAAATGAATAATAA
>Ga0209107_10001280_pt1 | contig 14048 bp, 20 predicted proteins | sample LakErihyJuly2011_2_FD_187460 | JGI IMG/M metagenome (GOLD analysis project Ga0209107, IMG submission 187460) | Freshwater microbial communities from dead zone in Lake Erie, Canada - CCB hypolimnion July 2011 (SPAdes) (version 2) | ecosystem: Environmental > Aquatic > Freshwater > Lentic >... | reverse complement strand
GTCTTCCGGCTTGTACTGAGTCAGAACACAGACGTCAGCGCCCTGTTTGAGCGCCGTCCCAACGATGTAGTGAAACTGCCCGTGGGCATCGTCTGACTCAACGATCTGGTACTCCTCAACCTCATACGCCCGGCCCCTTCGATACCACTGAACGCGCACGACGGCCAGCAGCTCGAAGGGGATGTCACCGACGGTGTAACCCAAGGTTGGCTTCCTGGGGCGCTTCGGCTGAGGCGGTTCAGGTTTAGCCACGGTGTCCCTCCAGATCAGCCACGCGGCAGCCCGCATGAGCCCTAAGAAAAAGTTAGGCACTCCTAGCGGCCCCGGCGTCTGTATCAATGTACGTCTGGAATATCAATCTCGCCATCTAATAGTTTTTTAGTATATTCGGTGCAGTTTCTAACTTCTTTAGCCACTGAGTAATTACCGTAAACATTTTTACGCCGTAACTGTCCGGCGGCTACGCGCTCGGCAGTCTCTACGTACGTAAGGTCTTCAATATCAAAGTAATCTCTAGGGTTTACTTTTCTGCGCTCGATATTATTAGTTTGAGCAATTTCTGTTTTTAACATGTCAGCTGTACGCCCAAAAAGTGGGATGTAGACAGCGTTTGTGCATTGTCCAAAGCCGTGCTGCTGCACGCCGTGCTGCTGAAGCACATCGGTGAAAAATTTACGTGTGCGTTTACCGTTTAACCGGGCTTCAAAACGTTTAAGTTCTTCTTCGGATAACCTATCTACGGCTAAATAAGCAGCTTTTTCTGGCGCATCTAGGAAAGTTACAAATAACTTAGCCGCTTCTTCTCTATATTGTTTGCCGACTGCTCCAGGTAACAACCCGAGGATGTAGTAGGCATCCTCCTTGGTTTCGGCAACTGGTGTGTCGCGCTGGCCCGGACCGGGGAATTGGAGGTAGCGACATTTTGTCGCAACCTCAGGATGAGATTCGACTAAGCGCAGCCAGACCTTTGTCGGTGATTTTTGCCCGCCCAGCACGCGGATCATGTCGAAAACGCTTGGCTGGCCATCAGGCGAGACACGGATGTCACCGTGATCGCAAATCCAAGTACCGGCCTTGATCGGTGTTGAAGACATAAGATTCCCGGAGCAGGCTCCGGACGCAGGATCGACGGGGTTATGCGGCCGCTGGAGCGGCGACGCATTGGAGGGGGCCGCAACCCCCTCCTTTGCCGTGGCGGAAGTTTAGTCCCAAAGCTTGGCCGCTTCCGCCATGAGCTGGTTCAGCTCGTTTTGAGAGCGTTCTTCCCTTGGGGATACCCTCAAAAGCTGTCCCGCCTGGTCAGATCCACTGGCATCACTGGCGAGTGAGGGGGGACAGGTGGTCCGGTTGTCCCCCTGCTGTCCCCCCTCCTCCGGTGTTAGGGGGACAGGGGGGGACAGCTCCAGAGCCTGTCCCCCCTTACTTTCCAGTGATACCAATGCTTCTGATAGGGGGGGACAGGTTTTTTGGGTCTTTTCACGCGAGGTAACTGCCTGGTACGTCGTCTTCTCTGGAGTCTCATATAAGACACTTGCGAGACCACGGGAAACGAGGCGCTGGGTCGCCTTCTTAATGGCGGTGACGCTGCCACCACACAGCGGGTCCGCAGCCAGCGCAGAACGGCTCAGAGAGCGCGGGTAAACGGCCCTGAGGCGCTGGAGCACCCGATCCACCACAGTGGCCGGCCCCTCGTTGCCCTCACCTTCCACAAAGTCCGCCAAAGAGAACGTCAGGTCGTTCTCCAGCTTCATCAGCAGCGTGGAACCATCTCGCCCCGTCCGGGACTTCTCCACGGTGATCAGGCGGCTGTTGGCACCGGTGTGCTCAATCTGCTTTTTATCGGGCCGCCGCAGGCCCCACACCTCGTCCACAGCGTCCCTGATGGCCGTGGAACCCCGGAAGCCACCGGTTTTGTTGGCGTGGTGAATCAGCAGGATCGTGCAGGCCGGGAAAAGCCGCCCATTGTTGTTGGCCAGCCAGTAGATCGGGCTCGCAAACTCTTTTTTGTTCTCGTCGAACGCCGAACCCCTGGAGCAACCGGTGATCGAGTCGATGATGACCAACTTGGGCCGATGCTTCTCGATCAACTTGACGAAGCGGTAGTACCAGTTCAGGTCCCACCCCATCACTACCGTCACCGGATCAGTGCGCTGGAACTCCAGATCCCGCATCTGCTGCTGAACCTGCACCTCGCTCTGGTCACCGTTGAGGATCAGCACCGGACCCGACTGCACCGGCACAAGATCACCCCGGACCGAGAACGGAATCCCGCGTGCAACGTGTTTAGCGATGGTCCAGGCCGACATGGATTTGCCATCACCCCCAGCGCCGTGGATCATCACGGTCCCAGGGCATGGCAGCAGATCCGGGATCAGGTACTCAAAGTTGAGGTCCTTATCCAGCAGGCTCGACATGGCCATCTCGTCATCTTGCTGCTCGTACTGCATCTGGGCAATCAGCAGCCGCTCCAGCGCCCCAGCGTCCCGATAGCCAGCCTCCAGCGCCAGCACGTTCATGGCGTGGGCGGCCTCAGCCGGGTTCTGAATCTGCTGGATCTCCTTCGCCCGCCGAATCACCTCGGCGTAAGTGATGACGACCTGGCGAATCCGGGTGACGTTATCGGCCTCAACATCGGCCACCACCTTCCGCAGATCCTCCGACAGCCACAACCGGCCCGGCATCTGCTGGTCCGCCATCCAGAACAGCGTTCCCAGACTCACCGGCCCCTTGCGAAAGCTCTTCCAGACCTCCTCACAGGGATTGCCGTCGGACCATTCCTGTGAAAATTCGGGATCTTCGGCAGACCACGCCGACCACAGCGTCAGCCCTAGGTCAGTCGGCAACTCGCTGTGGATCGCCATCCCCACCTTCACCCAGTGGTCCCGGCTGCCAGCCCCCTGCCCTGGAATTACTTTCAGCGCCGACTGCACAATCTCAGCAATCTCAGCCGGATCTCGATCCGAGAAATCCAGCGCCTTTCGGTTCTTGATGAAGCCACCATCAGCCACTTCTTTACCGGAGTGATCGCGCATCTCCGCCAGCAACCACCCTGGAGCCTCTGGGATGGCCTCCAGATCGCCCTCAAAGCCGTATTCACCCGCCGGCGCCTTCCCATCACTGGAGCCCGGATAAGCCCCGTAGAGGAGCCCCTGACGGCCCCAGAGGACCTCATACCCCGCGCCGGTATCCGACAGCCCAAAGCCCTTCACATCGCCCCACAGAGCCTCTGGGACGCGAAACAGGTACTTCGCCGCGTTGGCCTTGGTGCTGGTGACCTTCGGCGCCCCCTCCAGCGTCTCGCCCCACTTCTTCAGCAGCCGGGAAAGGTTGCGATCCACGTCGAGAATCACGAGTCCCGCGCTGCGAGCCCCCGTAAAAACCCCCACCGCTTGGAACACATCAGGCCGCCGCTCAATCTGCAGAGCAACGTCAGCCGGATTCAACACCTGATGGTGGCTGCGCTCCAGCGGCGCCTTGCCCTTTGACTCCTTGCCGGACTGGAGCTTGCTGCCAGCGCAGTAAATCGGTGCGTACGCCATGCCCTCCGGCAACTGGCGCACAAAATTCAACAGCTCTTGCGTCGCATGAGACACAGTGTTAGACTCCTACAGTGTTGTGTTACACGCGCCCTGGCCGCCTTCCGCGGCTGGGGCGTTTTACTAGGCTAGCCGTCCCGTCAATCCCGTGTTACTGTCATAGACGTTGCCCTCTGGCGACCACCAAAACACCGGAAACCACAATGCCTTTCCTTTCCAAGCAAGCCTCTGCTGCTGTTACGTCCAACAGCACCGGCGGCGGCTACCTCAGCCTCAGCAAGCTCCCGGACGGCGGCTCCGTCCGCTTCGCGCTGCTTACCGACGAACCCCTGGAATTCTACGAGTGCTGGGGCCAAGCCAACGGCGCATCCAAGCCCTTCCGCTTTGACTACGAGCCCACCCACGAGGACGTGACGACTGAGATGGGTGAGTTCGAGCCCCGCGAAGGCCGCGGCGGCCCTGGCACCGCCGACGTGAAGTTTGCCATTGCCTGCCCGGTCTACAACTACGAGTCCGGCAAAGTCCAAGTCCTGCAGATCACCCAGAAGTCCATCCTCAAGGAAATCGACCAGATCTCCCAGATGGAGGACTACGAGAACCTGCTGGAGTGGGACTTCACCATCAGCAAGAAGGGCAGCGGCCTGCTCACCGAGTACACCGTCCGCCCGGTCCCCCGCAAGAAGGGCAGCCAAGAGCACGTCGATGCCGCCTGGCTCGAAGCCAAGTCCGAAGGTTTCGACATCAGCCGCCTTCTCAGTGGTGGCAATCCTTTTAAGGCAGCCTGATCCACAACTTAAAAACGATTAAGTAGCACCGCCCCCTCTAACCCAGGGGGCTTTTTACTGGTATTATCAGATTGGGAAAGAATAACTTCATGGCCTCCAACACCCAAGACACGCTGGCAGGACTGCGTAAGTGGCGGTTGGAGCAAGACAACAGTGGCCCTTTCCGGGTCTACCGGGACATCAAAGGTAATGTATACCATAGTGTTACACACATCCTGAAGGAGACGAGCGACAAAACCGGGCTGGAGCGTTGGGAAGCCCGCCTGGGACCAGTGGAGGCAACTTGCCAGCGCAATGTTGCCGCAACACGAGGCAACATGGCCCATTCACAGGCCGAATACCTCCTCAAAACCGCAATGCAGCTGGCACGTTCCACTGCAAACAAGCGCAACGCCATCCGCTGGGACGACCAAGGACTGGCACGCATCCCGACCCCCATCACGCAATGGGCACTCAAGCGGGTGAGACCCAACGTTCCCCGCGTGGGCTGGAGCGCCTCCGGCTACGCCCGCAGCTTGTCTGACTGGATCGCCGAAAACGTCACCGAGATTTTCGCCAGCGAATTTTCCATCCACCACCCCGCCGGCTTCGCTGGAACCTGCGACGCCCTAATCGGCATGAAGAATAACGAGCTGGTACTAGCCGACTGGAAAACCAGCGTGGGCCGCAAGACCAAAAAGGACGACGACGGCCTGGAGCGCCTACCACCCGGCCATTCATACATCGACCAGTGTGGCGCCTACAGCCTGGGACTCAAGCATCTCACCGGCCTCCAACCCACTGGCGCCGCTATCGTGCTAGCACGCCGCTGCGGCAATCCAAACATTCACTACATGACCCAGGCCGAGCTGGAGCAAGCAGAAAAGTCATTCATGGCTCGGGTGGAACAGTATTTCGCAGCTCTCCAGAATCCCATTCATGTCTCGGCCTGAGATTCCATTCATGCAGCATGACGGAAACCCATTCATGCTGGTACTAATCGCCATTCAAGGTGAGTCTCATGAGTCTCATCGCTACGGCATTGTTGTTGACTGGTGCGTTCCTGGGGATCGCGGCCCTGTATGAGCTGGCGGGGGATGCGGAGCCCGATGGGCAGCGGCTGGAGAGCATCGGCAAGCGTCGCAAGTGAGTCTCAAAGTAAGAAGCCCCCACCGCTGAGGGTGAGGGCTGGGACGTGCGCGAAATTTTCCGGGTCTGTGGAAATTGGGGAAAACTCAATCCCCCGATTCTTCGAGCATTACAGCTTGAAGCACGGCCTCAGCCTGAAGCGTTAGGCGATGAGTGCGGGCCCGTTGGATAGCCTGCTCAATGTTGAGCTCGGTTTGACTGGGACGTGGCGCCCAGATTGGCCGCAGATGCTCCGGGCAGGTTGCGCCGCCCCGTCGCCGTTGCAGCTTCTCCCAGGCTGGGACTAAGCGATCCCAGAACTCAGTTAGGCCCTCCTTGCCGTATTCGTGATGGAGCGTGCAAAGGTTGAGCCAGAACTCATCAGCCTGGGCAGCTGGGACGGTTGAGTTCTCGGCCACGTAGCGCAGATCCCTAAGGGTGCGCTTGCGCTCGCGCTCAATCCGCCGCTTTTCTTCCCTGGCATCCGTTGCGAGCTGCTTACGCTCGCGCGCAGTGTTCCAGTCTCCCCCGCTCACGGCTGGACCTCCTGGGCTTCAACGACAAACACCGGGAGCCCCTTGGGGTCGGTGACTGGCGCTGGGGCCATTGTGATCAGCCCGCGGGCCTGCAGGGAATCGGCGATCCGCCGGTCTCGCTGGGGCATCGCCACATAATGCGGGCCGGGATTGCGGCGGAGGAAGTTGAGCCAGTTCCGCTGCAGTGGGCCTAGCGGGCGGTTGCCGTAGTTGGGTGGCATGGGTCCCTGGGTTGGGGTGTGCCGTTAAACAGTAGCACCGGGCGCAAGCTTGCGAAATCGCCACCTATGGCATACAGTATGGGAGCACTTCGGCACACCCTGCCATGGCATACCAAACCCCACGCCTACGGCCCGAACGGTTCCTAGGTCTCAGCTGGGACCAGATCACCACGCAGCTTCAAGGACTGGAACGCCAGCAAGCCCTGGCGGTGTGGCAATGGGCAGCCCCCCGGTTCAGCAGCCACGGCACCGCGCAGGCTGCCCACTGGAACCGCTACGGAGCCGGCAAGACTTACCGCCGGATCGATGCAGTCCGCTGCTGGCTGGGGCTGGCACCTTACCGCACTTGACACCGGGCCGCTTCCGGTTCTACTGTTTACAACGACAGCCCTACCCTAAGGCTCCCACCATGACCACCGACCTAAGCCTCAGCCACGACCAGGCCCGCGAGCTTGTCGCCGATCTGTTCAGCTGGAGCCAGAACTTCCAGTTTCCCACCCCAGCCTCGCTGTTCTTGGATCTCATCGGCTACAGCCACGACGAGTTCGGCGAGCCGCTCTGTCAGGATGCCACCCCCACCCTCGGCTACAAAGAGCACCACCTGCTCGGGTGGGCACTGCTGGCCTACGCTCACCGCCCCTCCGATGTGCTGGAGCATGTGGCCGAACTGCTGGCCGACGAGCTGGAAGCCGACTAGGCCAACGCCTACCGATCAACGGCCCGGCCACTGTGCCGGGCTTTTTCGCGGCGCTCGCTTCGCTCGCTTGCGAAACGTGATAGCAGGGCCGCTTATCATTGGCGCAGATAGTTTGTGACTCTAACCGTGGCGGATTGTGACGGCCAAGAAGTAAACGTGCCGCGTACCGTCGCCAATGACGAGAGCAAACGGTGGCGTGGTGGCAAGGGCTCAAGCGTCCGCGTAGAGGAGCGGGCCAACTGGTGCTACGCGGAGATTCTGAACGGTGGTACGCGACGGCAGATCACCCAGAAGCTGGCAGATCGCTTCAATGTGTCTCAAAGAACGGCGGATGAAGACTACAGCCGTGCTACCGAACTGCTAAAGACCGAGCAAATCGCCACCAGATCCGAACTCCTGAACCAAATCCAGGCGCTTAGGCTCTCGGCCTGTCGTAAAGCGATGGCCAAAGGCCAGCTGCAGACTGTGGCGATGCTGCTGAAAGACATGGGCGCCGTCATCGGCGAAGCTGCACCAGAACAGCAGGCCGCCGCGGCCCCGGTGCTGCGCGTGGAGATCGACGACAAGCGATCATGAAGCTTTGTTACTTTGTAACACGCTGAACACCAGGCCGGCTGCTGGCTGTGTTCTACTGTGTAAGTCAACCAAGGGACACCACCCCATGACTAACACCCGTGCCGCCCTGGCCGCCGGCCTCCTGGTGCTCGCCACCTGCAGCACCGCCCCCCTGCTCACCGTTGGCCTGATCGCGGCAGCAGCTGGCACGCTCACCGTCCACCGCTGGGCCTAGGCCACGTTACGATCCGTTACAGTACCGGCCCTCCCCCTTGACGGGGGGCAGGGTTCGGATTCTGGCGGCGTGGGAGCGGGTCCCAGGGAACCTACTGATACATTCGAATTTCCTTCTACTGTGCTAAACTAACCTCTTCTGTACTACATCCCCCATGTTTTTCCTGCCCCTGGTACTCGCCCAAGTCATCCCCCTGACGCAAGTCAACTCGATGTGCCCCGTCGGCTACTACGGCCAGACCGGCTACTGCATCCCCACTAAATCCATCAACTCGTACAACCAGTCCATCAACTCCTCCGGCAACACCTGCCCGGTTGGAACGTACCGCAACAACGGCTATTGCACCGGCTACCGCAACCCTTAGGGGGCAGGGGTTCAATTCCTGTAATACCCTAGAAGGTACCCGTACCCGAAAAAGTGACCGACACGGCTGGAACCCTCTCGCTCCGCTACGCCCAGGGGCAAGTGTTCTCCAGCCGCAAACGCTTCCGTGTCTTGGTCGCCGGCCGCCGCTTCGGCAAGAGCTACCTCTCCTGCATCGAACTCTTGCGTGGGGCAATCGAACGCCCCGGCGAAACCTTTTTCTACGCCGCCCCCACCTACCGCATGGCGAAGGACATCGCCTGGAAGGTACTAAAAAAGCTAGTCCCAAAAGCCTGGATCAAATCCAAAAACGAGACCGACCTCAAAATCGAACTCGTCAACGGCTCGACAATCGAACTGAAGGGCACTGAAAACGCCATGGCCCTGCGAGGCCGCAGTCTGGCTGGCGTGGTACTCGACGAAGCCGCGTTCATGTCCAGCGACGTCTGGTTCGAGGTGATCCGCCCCGCTCTCGCCGACAAACAGGGCTGGGCATTGTTCATCTCCACCCCCGACGGCACCGCGAGCTGGTTTTACGACCTCTGGTGCTACTGCGACCAAGACGACCCGGACTGGCACCGGTGGCAGTTCACCACGATCGATGGCGATAACGTCCCACCGGAAGAAATCGAAGCCGCCCGCGCCCAACTCGATGCCCGCACCTTCCGCCAAGAATTTGAGGCCAGCTTCGAGAATCTCAGCGGTCTCGTCGCCGTCTCATTTAGCGACGAAAACATCGACAGCGTGGTGCAAGACCTACCGGTCCTACCGCTACTGCTGGGCGTCGACTTCAACGTGGACCCCATGTCCGCCGTATGTGCGGTCAAAAAAGGCGACGTGCTCTGGGTTTTCGACGAAATCATCATGACCGGTGGCGCTACCACCTGGGACCTTTGCGAAGAAATCCAGACGCGCTACGGCGTGGAGCGCCGAATCATCGCCTGCCCGGACCCTACCGGCGGCGCCCGCAAAACCAGCGGCGTTGGCGCCACCGACCACAACATCCTCCGCAAATCCGGCTTCACGGTCTCCAGCCCCCGAAATCCCTGGAAAATCCGCGACAAAATCACCTGCGTCAACACCGCCCTCCTCGATGCCTCTGGAACGCGCCGCCTCTTCATCCACCCCAAGTGCAAAGAGCTAATCAAGTCCCTCCGCACGTTGACTTATGCCCCTGGAACCGGCCTCCCCAACAAAAATCTCGGCGTAGACCACGCATTCGACGCCCTGGGCTACCTCTGCCTGCAAACTTTCAACCTCGCCAAGCCAGAGAACCTCGGAAAGACCTCCTATCGTGTGTGGTAACAGCGTAAAAACCATGGCCAAAAAGCCAACTAAGGCCCAGAAAAAGGTCGCCAAGGTCATGCGCGAGTACGGCAAAGGCGAACTGCACTCGGGCAGCAAGAAAGGCCCCGTGGTGAAGTCCCGCAAACAGGCAATCGCCATCGCCATGAGCGAAGCCGGCATGGCAAAACCCAAAAAATCCACCAAAAAAGGTAAGAAGTGATGGCCAAACGCGGTCTCTACAGCAATATCCAGGCCAAACGCAAGCGCATCGCCGCCGGCAGCGGTGAAAAAATGCGTAAGCCTGGCACCAAGGGCGCCCCAACCGCCGCCGCCTTCAAAGCATCCGCCAAAACCGCCAAAAAAGGCAAGAAATAGGCCATGTCCTTATTCGTCCAGACTTCCTCCTACACCAACCCCTTTGTAACCACCGCCCTCCCCGTTGGTGTCGGAGATGCTTTTGGACGTCTACGCACATCTAACCCACTTACTCTTTTCGATTCCAGCCACCGATACCACGACAACGGCCTCTGGGCCACCTCCACCGCCACCGGTGGAACGTCCACGTTCGACGTTAACGCCGGCCTAGTCAATCTCGCCGTAACCACCAGCTCCGGCTCCGAGGTCATCCGCGAAACCACCAAATGCTGCTCATACCAGCCGGGCAAATCCCTGCTGGTGATGTCCACTTTTACGCTGAACCCCGCCAAAACCGGCCTCCGCCAGCGCGTCGGCTACTACGGCGCCGCCAACGGCATGTACCTGGAACTTGCCGACAGCACCCTCTCCTTCGTCGAACGCAGTTCCTCCACCGGCTCCCTCGTCGAAACCCGCGTCTCCCAATCCAACTGGAACACCGACCCCCTAAACGGCGACGGCCCCTCCAACCTCGAACTGGACATCACAAAGTCCCAGATCCTTTGGATGGACATCGAATGGCTGGGCCTCGGCACCGTCCGCATGGGTTTCGTTATTAACGGCAAATTTATTCACTGCCACTCCTTCCACCACGCCAACATCATTACTTCAACTTATATCACCACTGCTTCACTTCCCCTCCGCTACGAAATCACAAACACCGCCGCCACAGCAAGCGCCAGCACCCTCAAACAGGTCTGCTCAACTGTACTTTCCGAAGGCGGATACGAACTCCGCGGCCTCCAACAAGCCATCGGCACCACCATCACCGCTCCTTACGCCCTTACCGTCGCCGGCACTTACTACCCGATTATTTCTTTACGTCTTAAAGCAGCTGCACTAGACGCAATCGTCATCCTCACCGCTCTATCCATCCTGGGCGCCACCGCCAACGCCAACTACAACTGGCGCGTAATGGCTAACGCCACCACTACCGGCGGCACTTGGACAAGCGCCGGTAGCGAATCCAGCGTCGAATACAACCTCACCGGCACCGCCACAACCGGCGGCCGTATCCTGGCCCAGGGCTACTTCAGCTCCACCAACCAAAGCACAGCATCCGTAGACATCCTCAAAGAAGCCCTATTCAAATTCCAGCTGGAACGCAATGGCCTCACCTCCACCCCTTACGAACTAAGCCTTGTTGTTACAGCCAGCGCGGCGACGTCTAATGTGCACGCATCCATGGACTGGGAGGAAATCAGCCGCTGATGACCATCCAGACAATCACCGGCAGCTGCCTCCACATCGAAATTGACGGCGAGGAAGGCACCACGCACGCCACGTTTGTATTCAAAACCCCCTCAATCCCCGACACCTTGGGCAACTTCATCAAGATGCTCGCCCTCGGCATCGAAGTGCTGGTGCCCATCGAAAACCCCGAAGACGAGGAGGAAGACGATGATTGAGTATCGCGGCGAAAGATTCGAGGGCTACAACAAGCCCAAGCGCACCCCCAACCACCCCAAAAAATCCCACGTCGTCCTCGCCAAGGAAGGCGACACGGTAAAACTCATCCGTTTCGGCCAACAGGGCGTATCTGGCTCACCAGCACAAAAAGGAGAGTCAGCAGCAGACAAGGCCAGAAGGGCATCGTTCAAAGCGCGTCACGCCCAAAATATCTCCAAGGGCAAAATGAGTGCCGCCTACTGGGCAAATAAGGTGAAATGGTGACTATCTTCCCTCAACTTTATGAATCCACATTTTCAACTCCAACACATATTTTCTCAACGTATCTGCCTTCTCTAAATGCCAAACATTCCCAGTTTCCATGTACTGGTGCATGTGATTATCAACGCCCCTCAAACACTGGTGAATGAGCGCGTTCCACGGCTCCCGCACGGGCGTGTTCCACTCACGCACGAGACACACCTAGATCTCTAGTGCCAAAATAGGTACAAAGTAGGAGTCAAGCCGTGGTCTACAGCGCCAATATCCCACCAACTGGTGCTGTAGTCAGCGAATCCCCGTTTGTCCGCAGCCTGGACGTCATCGCCATGATGCCGGACTGGAGCGTGATGGCCGCCGTCACCAACGGTACCAACTACCTGCGGGACATGAGTGAAACTTATCTCCCGCAAGAACCCCGCGAAGACGACGACGCCTACCAAACCCGCGTTGACCGCAGCGTCCTGAGCCCCTACACCAGCCGCCTCATCGAAACCGCCGCTGGCGCCATCCTCCGCAAACCCATCCACGTCGAAGGCGACCCCTACTGGCTGGACCTGATCCAAAACATCGACGGCCTGGGCTCCAACATCAACGAATACGCCCGCCGCGCCCTAGTCAGCAGCCTGACCTACGGCCACAGCGCCATCCTCGTTGACTACCCGGCCGCCGCTGGAGCGATGAATCTGGCGGAAGAGCGTGCGATGGGCCGCCGCCCCTACTTCGTCCACGTCGATGCCCCCCAGATCTGGGGCTGGCGCAAAGAACCCGGCACCAACCGCCTGCTGCAGGTCCGCATCCACGACTACGACGTCCGCCCCCTCAACGAGTTCGGCGAAGAACAGGTCGAGGAAATGCGCGTCATCTACCCCGGCCGCTACGACCTCTACACGCTGGGCCAAGAGATCGTGGAGTTCACTTCCACCGGCGGCTACAGCCTCGACGAAATCCCCCTGGTCCCGATCTACAGCAACCGCCGCGGCCTGCTGATCTCCCAGCCCCCACTGCTGGACATCGCCAACCTCAACATCACCCACTACCAACGCCAAGCCGACCTCATCCACGCCCTCCACATCGCCGCAATGCCCACCCTCGTCCTAGAGGGCTGGGACGACACGACTGGCTCCGCAACGATGGGCGTCAACTACGCCATCGCCATGCAACCGGGCAACAAGGCGTACTACGTGCAGGCCGACGCCACCAGCTTCGACGCCCAAATGGCCGAGCTGGAGTCGTTGGCATCTCAAATGTCCACGCTGGGCGTGACCAAGCTCTTCGGCCAAAAGTTTGTGGCCGAGTCTGCCGAGGCCAAGCGCATCGACCAAGCCCAATCCAACAGCGTCCTCTCGATCATCAGTCAAGAGCTGGAAAGCGCCCTCAACCAAGCCTTCGCCTTTGCCGCCCAATACGTCGGCTTGGAACCGCCCGAAATCACCATCGACCGCGACTTCGACTACTACCGCCTAATCGGCCAAGACGTCGCCGTCCTGACCCAACTCAACCAAGCAGGCAAGATCAGCGACGCCATGCTGCTGGAAGTCCTGCGCCGCGGCGAAGTCCTGCCCGACAACATCAACATTGAGGACGAGCTGGAAGTCTCCACCGAGAACGCCCTCGCCCTGCCCGAAGCCGCCGAGAACACCGGCGACGAGGACATGGAAGAGCGCGAAGAGGAACTCAATTCTTAACTGCTAATCTAGAACCGTCCAAGTAATACACAACCGTGCCCGAAGAACAGCAAGCAGCAGTTACTCCCGTGGAGCCTGTTGCCCCTCAGCCTGTGGCTGAAAGCTCCGATCTGGCCGCCCAACTCGAAGCCCTTCGTGCGAAAAACCAAGAGTTGATCGCCGAACGCCGCAAGGACCGCGAAAACCGCGAAACCCTCCAATCCCAGCTGGAAGAATTGCGCCAAGCGCAAGAATCCGCCAAAACCGCCAAATTGGCCGAATCCGGCGAATTCAAAACCCTCTGGGAAGAGGCCCAACAAACTGTTGCTGACCTCAAGCAACAAATGGCGGCAAAAGAAGCGGAAGTCGAGCAAATCCGCCAGGGTTACTCAAAAGAGCAACTCCGCGCTGGCGCCATCGCCCAACTCTCTTCTGCTGGTGCGCTTGCACCCGATCAGCTGTATCGTTTGGTGCAGGAGAACTTACGCGCCAAAGAAGGACAGCCTGTGGCTTATGTCGGCGGCGTGGAAGTTCCGATTGGCGAGTATATCGCCAACTTAAAAAACCCCGGCAGCGGTTACGAGCACCACTTTGCGGCTACGAACCGCGCCGGTATGGGTGTCACGGGTAGTGCCCGCGCCACCGCCCTCCCCGGCCAATCCAACCCCTGGTCCAAGGACGCCTGGAACGTCACTCAGCAAATGATGATGCTCGCCAGCGACCCCGACAAAGCCAGGTTGTTGAAAACAGAAGCCGGCCAATAAGCCCCTGTGGGGCACCTCCCCAACCCTGACTCCACTGGAGCTAACCCATGTCTGCTTCTAACAGCAACTTCGGGGGAACTTTTCTCTCGAACCTTGTTACCCGTCCTGAATTTCTTCAGTACACCGCTGAAGGCATCTTCGAGCAATCGAAGTGGATCCAGAGCGGCATTGTGCAGCGCAACGCTGCCCTCGACGCCCGCAGCGGCGGCACCC
>Ga0209107_10001278_pt1 | contig 14072 bp, 8 predicted proteins | sample LakErihyJuly2011_2_FD_187460 | JGI IMG/M metagenome (GOLD analysis project Ga0209107, IMG submission 187460) | Freshwater microbial communities from dead zone in Lake Erie, Canada - CCB hypolimnion July 2011 (SPAdes) (version 2) | ecosystem: Environmental > Aquatic > Freshwater > Lentic >... | reverse complement strand
ATTGAAAGTAGTACTTTAGTAAAAAATTATAAAGCATGAAAGTTAAAGCACAAGGCCTCTATTTACCAGAATTTGAACACGATAATTGTGGTGCAGGATTTATTTGTAATTTAAACGGAATTAAGTCGAATGACATTATTCATAAAGCCCTAGATATATTAATAAAATTAGAGCATCGAGGTGCTGTAAGTTCCGATGGAAGAACGGGTGATGGTGCGGGAATTCTATTTGATATTCCTCATAATTTTTTCAAAAAGGTTTGTGATTTTGAACTACCCGAACCAAGAGAATATGGTGTAGGAATGCTATTTTTGCCTAAAAGTAAAAACCAAGTAGTGTATTGCAAAACTACTTTTGAAACTGCTGTAAAAGAGCAAAATTTAACTGTTTTAGGTTGGCGAGAAGTTCCTGTTGATACTACAAATTTAGGAAAAATTGCTGCCGAAAAAAAACCTACAGTGTTGCAGGTTTTTGTTGGTAAAAACGGATTAGAACTCACAGAACCTCAATTTAACGCTAAACTATTTGCTGCAAGAAAAATATCTGAACACGCAGTTATAAAATCTAAAATATCACAAAGCCATCAATATTACTTTAGTAGTTTTTCAACTACTACTATAATTTATAAAGGGCTTTTGATGCCCGAAGATATCAGCCGTTATTATACCGATTTGTCTGATACGGATTTGGTTACTCGATTGGCATTGGTTCACCAAAGATTTTCAACCAATACGTTCCCGTCATGGGAATTGGCGCAGCCTTTTAGGTATATGTGTCACAATGGCGAAATCAATACGCTTCGAGGAAATATCAGTCGAATGCGCTCACGGGAAGAGTTGATGAAAAGTGATGTTTTTGGTGACGATATTAAAAAATTATTTCCAATTATATTAGAAGGAAAATCAGATTCCGCTTCGATGGATATGGTTATTGAATTATTGTTAATGACCGGCAGATCTTTACCAGAAGCAATGATGATGGTGGTTCCGGAAGCTTGGGAACGTCACCAAAGCATGTCAGAAGATAAAAAAGCATTCTACGAATTCAATGCCTGTATTATGGAACCTTGGGATGGTCCTGCTTCAATTCCCTTTACAGATGGAAATGTAATTGGTGCTTTATTAGATAGAAATGGTTTGCGCCCTTCACGATATACTCTCACAAAAAGTGGTTTCGTAATTATGTCATCTGAAATTGGAGTTTTAGATATCAAACCCGAAGATGTAGTTCAACACGGAAGATTGGAACCTGGGAAAATGTTCCTTGTAGACATGAATGAAGGTCGGATTATTGAAGATGAAGAAATAAAAAATGCAATTGTAACCAAACGCCCTTACAAAAAATGGCTGGATGAAAACCTATTGCAATTGGCGCAAATTCCTTATACAGAAAATGAAATTCCTGAAGAGGTTATGGATTTTGAAACCCGTCAACGACTATTTGGATATACTGTTGAAGATTTAAAAACAATTATAAATCCAATGGGAGCAACTGGTGCAGAAGCATTAAGTTCAATGGGAAATGACACTCCGTTAGCAGTTTTATCTGACCAACCACAATTATTATACAATTACTTCAAACAGTTGTTCGCACAAGTTACCAATCCACCATTAGACGGGATTCGCGAAGAAATTATTACCGATATAAGTTTAGCAATTGGTGGCGATTTTAATATTTTTGATATTGAACCCAAACATTGCAAAAAACTAAAAATTCAAAATCCTGTAATTTCTAATGAAGATTTAGATAAAATTAGAAATATCAATCATACTGATTTTAAATCTGTTACAATTTCAACTTTATATGAAATTGAAAAAGGAGTAAATGGTTTAGAACGTGCTTTAGAAAAATGTGTTCAAGCTACTCTCAAAGCTGTTTCCGAAGGTTGTAATATTGTTATCATTTCGGATAGAGGTGTAACCGATAAATTAGCACCAATACCAATGTTGTTGGCTTGTTCTTATATTCATCATTCCTTAAATATATTAAAAGCACGTTCAAAATTTGGAATTATAATTGAATCTGCAGAACCTCGTGAACCACATCATTTTGCCTTATTATTTGGTTATGGTGCTAGTGCAATCAATCCTTATATGGTAAATGAAATTATTCACAACCAAATAATTTCAGGATTTATTACAGGAGTAAAAGCCGATTATGCCATTAAAAACTTCAACAAGGCGATTGCAAAAGGTATTCTGAAAATCATGAATAAAATTGGTATTTCTACTTTACATTCTTATAGAGCTGCCCAAATTTTTGAAATTTTAGGTTTAAATAAAACATTTACATCAAAATATTTTCCTTACACGCCCTCAAGAATTGAAGGAATAGGTTTAATAGAAATTGAAAAAGAAGTCAAGAAAAGATACCAAAATGCGTTTCCAAATTCTAAAATAGCCAATTTATTACCCTTAGAAATTGGTGGAATTTACAGATGGCGAAGAAATGGGGAAAGACACATGTTCAACCCAACAACCATTTCTAAATTACAACAAGCTGTTCGATTGAATAGCCCTGAAAGTTACAAGGAATATTCAGATATGGTGAACGACCAAAGCGAAAATTTAATGACTATCAGAGGTTTATTTGAATTCAATAACTTAGATCCAATTTCTATTGATGAAGTTGAACCTTGGACAGAAATTGTAAAAAAATTCAAAACTGGTGCAATGTCTTATGGCTCAATTAGTCAAGAAGCACACGAGAATTTGGCTATTGCGATGAACAGAATTGGTGGTAAAAGTAATTCTGGTGAAGGCGGAGAAGATCCAAAACGATTTCAAAAAGACCTAAACGGAGATTCCAGAAATAGTGCTATCAAGCAAGTTGCATCCGGAAGATTTGGGGTTTCTATCAATTATTTGACCAATTCCAAAGAGATACAAATTAAAATGGCGCAAGGTGCAAAACCTGGAGAAGGCGGACAATTACCAGGTGATAAAGTAGTGCCTTGGATTGCAGAAGTGCGAAATTCAACTCCTTATGTAGGACTGATTTCTCCTCCTCCACACCACGATATTTATTCTATTGAAGATTTATCGCAATTGATTTTTGATTTAAAAAATGCCAATCGCGAAGCAAGAATCAATGTGAAATTGGTTTCTGAAGTTGGTGTTGGAACAATCGCTGCTGGTGTTGCAAAAGCCAAAGCAGATGTGATTTTGATTTCTGGTTATGACGGAGGAACTGGTGCCGCACCATTAACATCTTTACAACATACGGGGATTCCGTGGGAATTAGGATTGGCGGAAGCCCAACAAACCTTATTATTAAATGATTTGCGTGGTAGAGTCGTTTTAGAATGTGATGGCCAACTAAAAACAGGACGTGATGTGGCCATTGCTGCCTTATTAGGAGCCGAAGAATTTGGATTTGCTACAGCTCCGTTAGTTGCTTCAGGTTGTATTATGATGCGTGCCTGCCACTTAAATACTTGTCCTGTGGGAATTGCAACCCAAGATCCAGAATTGAGAAAAAATTTCAAAGGAACGCCAGAACACATTATCAATTTTATGTATTTTATTGCAGAAGAATTGAGAATTATAATGGCGCAATTAGGTTTTAGAACTTTGAAAGAAATGGTTGGGCAATCTCAAAAATTGAATGTCAACAAAGCTATCAAGCATTATAAATCGAGTGGTTTAGACCTTTCGGCTATATTATACAAACCAGAAATTGCAAATAAAGTAAGTAACTATAATGATTCTTTCCAAGACCACGCATTAGAAAATGTATTGGATTTTGAAATTATTAAAGCTGCAATTCCATCTATTTATAGAAAAGAAAAAACACGTGTCAATTTCAAAATTAAAAATACTGATCGTTCTGTAGGTGCAATTTTAAGTAATGAAATTTCTAAAATTTATGGTGCTCAAGGGTTACCAGAAGACACTATCTTAGTTGATTTTGAAGGTTCTGCCGGGCAAAGTTTTGGTGCTTTTGCAACCAATGGATTGTCATTTAAAATTCATGGAAATTGTAATGATTATTTAGGAAAAGGACTATCTGGAGGCAAGTTAATTATTAAAGTTCCTCCTACTGCAACTTTCAAACCAGAAGAAAATATTATCATTGGAAACGTTGCGCTTTACGGAGCTATTACTGGTCAAGCGTATATAAATGGAATGGCGGGAGAACGTTTTGCCGTTAGAAATTCTGGTGCAACTGCAGTAGTAGAAGGCATTGGAGACCACGGATGTGAATATATGACAGGTGGAACAGTCGTTGTTTTAGGCAAAACAGGCAGGAATTTTGCAGCTGGAATGAGTGGAGGAATTGCTTATGTTTATGATCCAAATAAAACATTTGATGCCACTTTATGCAATATGGAAATGGTTGCCTTTGAGCCATTAGAAATTGATGATATTAGTAGATTAAGAAAATTAATAAAAAATCATTCTTTGTTTACAAACAGCCCTTTGGCAAAAAGAATATTAGAAGATTGGGAAAACCAACAAAATAATTTCGTGAAAGTAATGCCAACAGATTACAAAAAAGCATTACAAAGAGCAGCTCTTGAAACGAATAAGGAATTGTTAGAAGTAACAAATTAGCAGAAAAATAATACTAGTCTTAAACTCAATATTTGACAATAAGACATTTGATACTATAATATTATGGGAAAAATAGGAGGATTTAAAGAATATACAAGAACTGACGAAAGTAATGTTGCCGTTATAGAACGAGTTTCAAATTACAATGAATTTACCATTCCATTATCCAAAGAAAAAATAAAAGAACAAGGTTCACGGTGCATGGATTGCGGGATTCCATTTTGTCACAGTTCTTGTCCGTTGGGAAATTTAATTCCCGATTTCAATGATATGGTACATCAGGAAGAATGGCAAGGTGCATTAGAAATTTTGCAATCGACCAATAACTTCCCTGAATTTACCGGTCGCCTCTGCCCTGCTCCATGTGAAAAATCATGTGTATTAGGAATCATTAACGAACCCGTTGCAATTGAAAATATCGAAAAAAATATTATTGAAAGAGGCTTTGCTGAAGGTTGGATTAAACCTCAAATACCATCAACAAGAACTGGAAAAACGATAGCTGTAATTGGTTCCGGACCTGCTGGATTAGCTGCAGCACAACAACTAAATCGAGCAGGACATTCGGTTACTGTTTTTGAAAGAGACAATGCGATAGGTGGATTATTACGTTACGGAATTCCAAATTTCAAATTAGAAAAAGGAATTATCGACCGTCGAGTAAAAGTCTTAGAAGCCGAAGGAGTTGTTTTTAAAGTCAATATAAATGTTGGTGTTAATTATAGCGTTGAGGAATTAAATGCTTTTGATTCTATCGTATTATGTGGTGGCGCAACAGAAAGTAGAAGTTTGCCAACAAAAGGAATTGAAAGTAAAGGAGTTGTGCAAGCGATGACTTTTTTAACGCAACAAACAAAATCATTATATGGGGAAACAATTCCAAATCAGATTTCTGCAAAAGATAAAAATGTAATCGTAATTGGCGGCGGTGATACGGGTTCCGATTGTGTTGGAACTTCGAACCGTCAAGGAGCAAAATCAGTTACAAACTTTGAAATTATGCCAAAACCACCCGTTGGTAGAAGTGCAAATACACCTTGGCCGTTCTGGCCGATACAATTAAAAACCTCCTCTTCACATGAAGAAGGTTGCGATAGAAATTGGCTCATCAATACCAAAGAATTTATTTCAAATGAAAAAGGAGAATTAGTTGGATTAAAGACAGTTGAAGTTGCTTGGAAAATGGTTACGGGACAACGACCTGAATTAATTGAAAAAGAAGGTTCTGAAAAAATCTGGCCTTGCGAATTGGCTTTATTAGCACTTGGATTTACTGGTCCTGAAAAAACGTTAAGTGAACAATTGGGTTTAGAAATTGATATGAGAAACAACTATAAAGCTACTAATTATCAAACGAACAAACCTCATATTTTTACCGCTGGTGACATGCGTCGCGGGCAATCTTTAATTGTTTGGGCAATTTCTGAAGGTCGTGAGGCTGCGAGAGTTGTCGATTTTTACTTGATGGGTTCTACCAATTTACCTACAAAAGGAAATGGAGATTTGCCAAGTTTATAATATTTTTGTTAGGAATACAACAATTTGTTATTTTTTGTTATTAAAGTAAAATAGCTTTGATTACGATTGATATAAATCTAAATTTGCATAAAATTAAATAGCAATGCAACCACAAGAATTAGTAAAATTAGCAGAAGAATTTGGTAGTCCATTATATGTTTATGATGCTGAAAAAATCCAATCTCAATACAAAAGATTAACCAATGCTTTCGCTAAAGTGCCAAGGTTGCGCATTAATTATGCTGTTAAAGCATTGTCAAATATTGCTGTTCTTCAACTATTAAAATCTATTGGTTCTAATTTAGATACCGTTTCGATTCAAGAAGTGAAATTAGGTATTTATGCAGGTTTTAACCCGCAACAAATCATTTATACTCCCAACGGCGTTTCATTTGAAGAAATTGAAGAAGCTGCGGCACTTGGAGTACAAATTAACATTGATAATCTTTCGGTTTTAGAACATTTTGGAACAAAACACCCCAAAGTTCCAGTTTGTATTCGTATCAATCCACACGTTATGGCAGGTGGAAATTCAAATATTTCTGTGGGTCATATTGACAGTAAATTTGGTATTTCAATTCACCAAATGCCTCATATCTTGAGAATTGTCGAAAATACAAAAATGCACATTAATGGAATCCACATGCACACGGGTTCTGATATTTTAGATATTGAAGTATTTCTTTATGCTGCGGAAATTCTATTTGAAGCAGCCAACAACTTCAAAAATTTAGACTTTTTAGATTTTGGAAGTGGTTTTAAAGTTCCTTACAATAAAGGTGATATTGAAACGAATATTGAAGAATTAGGAAAAAAATTATCAAAAAGATTCTTAGCTTTTGAAGCAGCGTATGGAAGAGAATTGACATTAGCATTTGAACCAGGTAAGTTTTTGGTAAGTGAAGCAGGATACTTTTTAGCAAAAGTAAATGTGGTGAAACAAACTACTTCAACGGTTTTTGCTGGAATTGACAGCGGATTCAATCACTTGATTCGTCCAATGTTATACGGTTCACAGCACTACATTGAAAATATTTCAAACCCAAAAGGGAAAGAACGTTTTTATACTGTTGTAGGATATATTTGTGAAACCGACACCTTCGCTAACAACCGCAGAATTGCTGAAATCAAAGAAGGCGATCTTTTATGTTTTAGAAATGCCGGTGCGTATTGTTTTTCGATGGCTTCCAATTACAATTCTAGGTTTAAACCTGCAGAAGTTTTATGGAAAGATGGAAAAGGAATCTTAATTCGCGAACGGGAAACTTTTGAAGATTTATTGAAAAATCAAATTCTACTAAGTTAATAGCAAAAATAACAAAATTAAAACCCCAATTTGAATTACAAATTGGGGTTTTTTATATAAATATTTTGTATTATTCTAAAATTTCTAATAACACATTGGCGTCTGTTCCGTTTGGAAATGGAATTTTTATTAATTGAGCGATCGTTGGTGCAATTTGTGTAATTACTTTTCTCTCATTCGTTTCTCCATGTTTTATATGCCAACCATAAAAAAGTGCAGGTACATGAGAATCATAACTATAAGGCGTTCCGTGCGAAGTTCCAGTTCCACTATACTCAATATTTCCTGGTTTATCTAGAATTACCAAATCCCCATTTTGACTTGGATCATATCCATTCGCAATAAAATTTAGGAAAAAATCATTTCCGGTTGATGCCAATATTTCTTCTTCAGAATACACTCTTTTTACGTGGATTTGTGTCATCAAATAATCCTTAAAAGATTGCTTTACTTTTGACAATTCAAATCCTTTATTTTTGATGATTTCTTTATTAAAATAAAGATTAAAATTTGAATAATTTAAAACCAAATCCTCTCCAAAAGTATCCTGCGAGTATTTTTTTAACCCTTTCACTATATCTTTTGGATTTATACTATTTACAGCGTATTTATTGTCTTTTAAATACGAAACATTTTCTGCACCTGCATGATCTGCGGTTAAAAAAAGTAAGTAGTTGTCTTTCCCAACAGTTTTATCCAAATAGATTAAAAAATCAGCAATTGTCTCATCTAATCGCAAATAAGTATCTTGTAATTCCATAGAACGTGGCCCCATTATATGTCCTACATAATCTGTTGATGAGAAACTAACGGTTAGAAAATCGGTGCTATTATCTTTTCCAAGTTCCTCTTTTTCAATAGCTTTCATTGCAAATTCAGCCAATAAATTATTTCCAAATGGCGTGGAACGCAAAACTCCAGCATCATTCTTGTCATACATATTTTTTAAATTATATGGGAAAACAGGTGCTAAACTTTTATATAATTTTCCCTCGTAAGGATTGTCGTCAGGAAGACTTTCATCGTAGGTTACAGCTGGTTTCAATAAATCCCAACCTTTATTAATATAGGGCATAAATCGTTTTTCTCCATTGAAATCCGTTACCCATTCTGGCAGTTTTTCACCGTAAAAAGTACTCGAAATAAATGCACCCGTTTTGCTATACCAAAATGCCCAATTTGCAAAATGTCCAGCGGGTAAAATTGCTCCTCTGTCTTTTAAACTTATCCCGATAACTTTTCCTTTGAAGTTGGTCCCTAAACGCAATTCATCAGTAATCGTTGTGCTTAACAAGTTTTTTGGCGACATTTGTCCTTCCTCAATTGTTCCGTCACCAATTGTTTTTACAGAAGCATCGTCGGTACAATACACCTCTTTTCCCAAAGATCTACTGAACCAATCATTTCCAACAATTCCGTGCGTTGCAGGTATTGTTCCGGTATAAATGGAAGCATGGCCTGGTCCAGTATATGTAGGCATATAATTGAAATGCATGTTTTGAAATGTATATCCATTAGCCATTATTCGCTTGAATCCATTTGGAGTAAAATCATCTGAAAAACGGTATAAATACTCCATTTTCATTTGATCTACCACAATTCCTACAACTAATTTAGGACGTTGTTGCGCATTTAAAACAGAACTTAATCCAAATGCTAAAAACAGAAATATCTTTTTCATAACTTTTAATTTGTTGAAACTTATTTAATTTTAACCTACTTTTTAGCTTTTATCTCTTTATCTGGAAAGTTAACTATGTTGTAAACAATAATTACATTCTTTTGATTGATGTACAATTGCTTTCTATTGTCTTGATTTTTTCTAGTAATTATTGAAATCGTGAACGGTTCTCCATCAATATCTTTACAGACAAATGGATAAATTTCGTCGGTTTCATTATCTTGTTTTTGTTCGTAATTTTGAATTTCATACAACTGAATTTCTTTAGAATAAACAATAATTCTATTCTTATCCGTATCCAAAGTAATTACAATATTTACAGCTTGTAAATCAGACCATTTTCCCCATGCTCCTTTATTATCTTTTTCTAAAACACTAAATCCTATGGCTTCAAATTTATACGTTTGACCGAATGTTTTTTGAATTCCTATACTCAAAACCACTAATAAGAGTAGCGTTTTTATTGTTTTCATATTTATATCTTTATTCAATTCTCTTAAATTTTTTATCTATTTATTTTATAGATTTTGAACTTCTTTCTTTGCTATTTCGAACTCTGAAACCATTTCATTTACAATATCTGCTGCTGATTTTATTTCGTGAATTAATCCTGCAATTTGACCGATTTCTAATTCACCTTCTACTAAATCGCCTTCAAACATTCCTCTTTTAGCTCTTGCTCTTCCCAACAAGGTTTTCAATTCCTCTGGAGTTGGTGCCTTTTTGTATAATTCTTGAAGGTCGTCATAAAACTTGTTTTTTATCAATCGAACGGGAGCTAATTCCTTCAAAGTTAATTGTGTATCGCCTTCTTTCACATTGATAATTGTATTCTTAAACTTTTCATGAGAAGAAGATTCCACAGAAGCCGCAAATCTTGAACCCACTTGCACTCCATCTGCGCCTAAAACCATAACCGCCAGCATTCCTCTTCCTGTAGCAATGCCACCAGCAGCGATTAATGGAATTGAAATTTGCTCTTTTACCATAGGAATTAATGTTAATGTAGTTGTTTCTTCCCTTCCATTATGTCCTCCAGCTTCAAAACCTTCGGCAACAACGGCATCAACACCCGCTTCTTGTGCTTTAAAAGCAAATTTAGAACTGCTCACCACGTGAACTACAATAATTCCTTTTTCTTTTAGAAATGACGTCCACGTTTTAGGATTTCCTGCCGATGTGAAAACAATTTTAACCCCTTCTTCGATAAGTATATTTATAATTTCTTCAATATTGGGATACAACATTGGAACATTTACACCAAAAGGTTTATCCGTTGCTTTTTTGCATTTTTGAATGTGTTCTCGCAATACTTCAGGATACATTGAGCCTGCTCCAATTAACCCCAAACCACCAGCATTACTTACTGCACTAGCTAATTTATAACCACTATTCCAAATCATTCCACCTTGAATAATTGGGTATTTAATGTTGAAAAGTTGTGTGATTTTGTTCATTTAATAAATGGAATCTAGTGATTATTCGAAAGTTTATTGTTTTAATATTTTTCCAATTTTAGTTCCATCTGCAACAGCAATTCTATAAAAATAAACTCCGCTTTCTAGTGATTGCAAAGAAATGATTTGGATTGGATTATTGCTAATTTGATTGATAACTATTTGTCCTAAATTATTATAAATTGTAATTTCTTTAGAAGAACCTACTGTTGGAATAGAAAAAGTAACTTCATCTTTTACGGGATTTGGATATACACCGATTACATCAGAATGAAATTGCATACTTGATAGCGCAATGGTTTGTGCCAATTGGAAGTCAGGAATTCCATACCCGTATTGAGGATTTGGATTTGTAAAGCGATCCGCAGATTCTTTTATAAATTGTACTAATTGAGCATTTGTAAATGTTGGAAAAGCCTGCCAAAAACTTGCTACCATTCCTGCCATAATTGGTCCTGAGAATGAAGTACCACTATTTGTACCCACAACACCACTTGGCGTTGCCACAACAGCATAAAGTCCTTGAGCCATTACATCGGGCTTTATCCTTCCGTCAAAAGAGGGCCCGATAGAACTAAAACTAACATAATTTCTTGAAGCATCAACAGCACCTACAGTTAAAACATTCACTGCATCTGCAGGAGCACCAATGTGAACGTTTGCAGAATTTCCTGAATTTCCAGCAGAAACAACTACAATCATTCCTCTGCTAAATGCAATATCGGCACCACGCGAAATGAACGTAGTTGTACCATTCATTTCAGAATAGGTATGACTATAATTCGGATTGTCATATCCAAAATAGCCCAATGAAGTATTTATTATATCAACACCTAAATTATCTGCCATTTCTGAAGCTTCAACCCAAAGTGATTCTTCTAAAGGGTTTTCAGATGAATTGTCTTCTGTAATAAACAAATAATAGGACGAATCTGGTGCAGTTCCAACCAACTGATTGTCAACATACCCACCCATATTTGAAAGCACCATTGTTCCGTGTGAATCCAAAGAATAAAAATTAGAATTTCTACCCACAAAATTATAACCACCTAAAATTTGATTATTACCTCTTAATCGTTGAAAAGGTTGCACCACATCTACACCTGGAAAACCAGCATCTAAAACAGCAATTATTTTTCCAGTTCCTGTATAATTTTGTTGGTGCAATAAATGACCTTTCAACATCTGAATTTGATTCGCAGAAGTGCCATAATTATAGGAAACTTGTGTTTCTAAAACCTTATTCACTGAATTAAAAGTAGTAGCATTTAGAAATCTTCCGCCCACATTCAAAGTGCGATTTGCAAATGAAACGTGATCTACAAATGAAAGTAATGTCAAGGCTTGAATATCAACTTGTGAACCACGAATATGCAAACAATTCAACCATTTTGATTTTGCCTTAACCGTTATTCCAGCAGCTGCAGTAATTTGGTCGATATAGGCTTGATGAATTGGAATATCTAATAAATCTAAAGGTATGTTTTGCATCGTTCTTCTGTCCAAAGCACGCTGAGAAAGCATTTGTAAAGGATTTGCAAAATAATATTGACTATCCGGTTTATCCTTAAAATATACCCAAGCATCTTCTTGTGAATACCCTAAATAAGAAATAAATAAGAAAAGAATCAATATTGTTTTTTTCATTTAAATAGTTTTTAAAATACTAAATTAAGAAATAACTCCCGAACCAACTAATTCGTCCTCTAAATACCAAGCAACAAATTGCCCTTCTGTAATTGCGGATTGCGCTTCTTCAAATTGAACGTACATTCCACTTTCAAATTGATGTAAAATTGCTTTTTGCAAAGGTTGTCGGTACCGAATTCGAGCCATTACAGCAAACGTTTCTCCATTGGCTAAAGCCAAATCTTCTCGAATCCAGTGAATTTCAGATTTTTCAATGAACAATGCTTTTTTGAATAATCCAGGATGTTCATTTCCCAAACCAGTATAAATTGTATTAGTTTCAACATTCGTAGCGATAATAAACAAAGGATCTTTTGTCCCACCAACATTCAATCCTTTGCGTTGTCCTGTTGTAAAATAATGTGCACCTTGATGCTTTCCAACTACTTTTCCCATTTCAGGGTTGTATGGAATATTTCGAGCTTCAGCAGCTACTTCTTCTTCGATTGAATTAAAGTGTAATTCTTCATTATTATAAACCAAGTCGGATTTGTCAATTTGAACTATCAACCCCTCTTTTCGCTGTAATTTTTGTTGTAAAAACTCTGGCAATCTTACTTTTCCAATGAAACAAAGCCCTTGTGAATCTTTCTTTTCAGCTGTAACCAATTCGATTTGAGTTGCAATTTCACGAACTTCTGGCTTGGTTAATTCCCCAATTGGAAACAAAGATTTAGATAATTGTTCCTGCGACAATTGACATAAAAAATACGATTGATCTTTATTATTATCAGCGCCAGTAAGCAATTGAAATACTTTTTTACCATTAACTTCGGTTTCTCCTTTTCTGCAATAATGTCCCGTTGCTACAAAATCGGCACCAAGACTTAAAGCGATTTTCATAAAAACATCAAATTTAATTTCTCGATTGCACAATACATCAGGATTTGGGGTTCTTCCTTTTTCATATTCGTTGAACATATAATCAACGATTTTCTCTTTGTATTGTTCACTTAAATCAATAGTTTGAAAAGGAATTCCTAATTTTTCGGCTACCAAAAGTGCGTCATTACTGTCTTCAAGCCACGGACATTCATTAGAGATTGTAACAGAATCATCGTGCCAATTTTTCATAAAAAGTCCAATGACTTCATATCCTTGTTGTTGCAACAAATAGGCCGCAACACTTGAATCAACACCACCAGAAAGTCCAACTACTACACGCTTCATTTGTATTTTTTTGAAAGATTTAAAACCTAAAAAAGGTATGTAAAGATACCATAAATTTTAGTTTTTCAAAGGTGGTATTCTTGTGAATTTTAATTCAACTATTCCTCTTTTCTAATTTCTTCTCGTTTTTGGAATTTTTTTCGAGGTTTATTGAAATTGTCTTTACTTACTAATTTTCCGTTTTCATAGAACAACCAAATTCCAACTTTTTTTCCTTGCTTGAACATTCCTTTTGCAACTACTAATCCATCAGGACCTTTGAAAGTAGAAACGCCATTAATTTCGCCATTTACATAAAATGAATCCTCAAGTAAAACGCCATTTTCAGTGACTTTTTTATAAGCTCCTTCCTTGATTCCGTTTTTATAATTGGTCAATTCGGCAACTTTTCCTGAAGGGAAATTAATCGTTTTTAAACCTTCTAATTTTCCATTTTTGTAGTTTTCTAAAGTCATAATTATTTTTGAAGCTTCATGATAGTAAGTCCAAGTCCCTTCGTGAATTTTATTTATCACTTTTCCTTCGCTTACTTTATTTTTATTTTGGTCGTAAAAAATAGTGTATGCCGAATTGTCTTTGCTATTAAATTCGCGGGTCGCCATTATCGATGAAGCTTTAGAATCTTCAAAATAAGTAAACAAACCTATTTCCTTTCCGTGTTCAAAAGTACCTTCATATCGTGGACGTTTTGATTC
>Ga0209107_10001274_pt1 | contig 14086 bp, 12 predicted proteins | sample LakErihyJuly2011_2_FD_187460 | JGI IMG/M metagenome (GOLD analysis project Ga0209107, IMG submission 187460) | Freshwater microbial communities from dead zone in Lake Erie, Canada - CCB hypolimnion July 2011 (SPAdes) (version 2) | ecosystem: Environmental > Aquatic > Freshwater > Lentic >... | reverse complement strand
AGGCTTGCTAGGTGAAAGAGGCGGTGGATTAATTGAAGTTGTTTCATTTGCTTTGAGAATTGCTGCATTGAAATGGATGGGTTATAATGGGCCTATACTCCTAGATGAGGCCTGGAAATCTATGTCCACAGACTATAAAATTGGTGAAGTGGCTAGTTTTCTTGAAGAAGTTACAAATTCCACTGACAGACAGGTTATTTTGGTTACTCATATGTACGATAAATTTGGACCAGTGTCAAAAAATGTAGTTCAAATTACAAAAAACAATGGGATAGCCTTGGCAAAAAGCTTTGTTTACAATAAAGAAGAAAGTAGTGAAGAATGGTAGAAAGTTTAAAATTTATGAAAGCTAAAAAAGATCGAGTACAGATAATAGTAGAATCAGTAATGAGTGAACCAATACCAGAACAAGGACAGCTTATAAATCCTTTTAAGAAGCAACGCAAATCAAACAAGCAAGTAACTCTTGACGATATGCTTAATAAGCGTGGGCCACAAGAATTACCAGAAAATGTTGAAGAATGGTCTGGCAAGAATTTTGCTACTTACTTTGCAAGGTCTTACCAGAATGCAACTGGAGGTAATTATAAAATTACATTTACCTCAGACTTACCTATCATAAAGCAAATAGGAGACTTTATTGTAAGTAACAATTTGCCTAGGAATCAATGGACCAAGACTTTTATTGACTGGGCAATGAAAAACCATGACAGAATTACACAAAAGCATGGCTATTTCACATTAAATAGCGTATTCAATTCTATTAATTATTTTCATCAAGAGATTATTCTGACTGGTCATTCTATTGACTCACCTGATGCTGAAGGCATTGCTTTTATTGAAACTATCAAAGAAGTTGAAAGCGCAGGCAATGTGACAGAGATTTTTGCTAAGTTTGGTATCCCAATTACTATTACTTATCTAATCAAAATAGCTGGCCTAGACGAAGATAAAATTTATTCAGTATTAGACAAGAGATTAAAGACTCTTTCTATTGGAATGAATGGAAACCAGTTGATCATGGAAAGAATCTTTAAATCATCAATTATGAGTTCTCCTTACCCTGAAGGCTTTGTTGCTTTAGATTGGCGTGAAAAGTATAATACATTCACTTCTAACTACTACCTTGAAGCATGGTGGCGAGATGAGGACTATAAGGGTGATCCTCAAGAAAAATATGATGTACTTTTAGGTGGAAAGTAAAATTTCCACCTAAACTTTTTTAAACTGGACATAATATGGAAAATAATAAAGTTAACGAACATCGAAAATCTATGCGCGAATTGGATTGGCAAATTCGATCCAATAGACCTTTAATAGCAATTTGCAGTCATGAAGAAAAAAGAATTATTGATGCAATCAAATTTATTGCCAAGAGAGGTGAAGAAGAGTGGGCAGTTTTTCAATGGGATTTAGCTACAGGTTTGACAACCACTCCAAACTTTGAACATCTTTTACCTAAAGCCAAATTTGTAACACACATACAAGTATTAGATTGGTTTAGGGAATTAAAAGAAAATATTAATTCATATCATATTTTAGTTTTGAAGGACTTTTTAAAAATTATTCAAGATGAGAATACACTTGATGACAAAAGAGCCGTCAGAATGCTCCGAAATATGGCCCAGGATTTCGTTTCGCAGCACAAGACAGTAATTATGTTAAATACTGCTCTGCATCTCCCAGAAGACCTTTCTAAGACCTGCGCTGTTATTGACTGGCCTTTGCCCGAATACGAACATATTGAAGATAAAATAAAAAAAGTATTGGAATATGCAAATAAAAATACAGATCTTAAAAAGAAAGGTTTCCAAACAGAGTACTCTGATGTAGAAGTGCAGGAAATCATTAGAGCTTGCCAAGGCTTGACTTTGCAAGAAATTGAATTACTTTGCACTTACATGATGATAAGTGATTCAATGAAATTAGATCCTGTAAAAATTGCAAGTGTCAAAAGAGACATAATTAGAAAAACTGGCTTGCTTGATTGGATAGAAGTGGAGCAAGACTTTAGTGCCATTGGTGGTTTAAAGGGTGTTAAGTCTTGGCTTAATCAGAGAAAAGATGCATTTACAACTGATGCTAAAGAATATGGTTTGCCAGATAACCCTAAAGGTATTTTATTTGTAGGCGTTCAAGGAGCTGGCAAATCATTAATGGCTCGATGTGTTGCATCATTTTGGCAATTGCCTCTTATCAGACTTGACATGGGAAAGATTTTTAGTGGTATAGTTGGTTCTTCAGAAGAAAACATAAGAACTGCTATAAAGATTGCTGAGTCTGTAAGTCCTTCATTGTTGTGGATGGATGAGTTAGACAAAGGGATGTCGGGTTCGGCTTCTTCTAATCAAACAGATGGTGGTACTGCTGCCAGAGTTTTGGGCTCGTTCCTCACATGGATGCAAGAGAAAAAATCTCCAGTATTAGTTATTGCAACTGCGAATGATGTGTCTCAGTTACCTCCAGAAATTCTACGCAAAGGTAGATTTGACGAGATTTTCTTTGTAGATCTACCAAGTGATGAAGAAAGACATGAAATTTTCAAAATTCATTTATCTAAAAGGAAAAGAGATCCAGAAAAGTTTGACATAGATTCTCTCGTTAAATATTCATCTACATTTACTGGAGCTGAAATTGAAGCTGCTATAATTTCAGCCATGTATGAAGCTTTTGATGACAACAAAAGAGAATTTACATCCGATGATATATTGAGTGCTATAGAAGATACAGTTCCTTTGGCTGTTACCATGAAGGAACAAATTGATGGCCTTAGAGCTTGGGCTAATAAGCGAGCTCGCCATGCTTCTAAAACTAAGAAGAAAAAAGTCATTGATGATGATATCATTGAGACTAAGAAATCTTTAATGGCGCATATCGATATTGTAGAGGATGAGGATTTGTGAATAATAAATATATCGAAAAACCATCAGATTCCCAAATGGATCTAATTGCTAGGCTCCAGAAAGAGAGTGAAATATCTTCTGGAGCTTGTTCTGTTTGTAAAGGTACAGGGGGATGGACAAATGATCTAGGTCAATATACTTTTTGCGAATGCGAAAAGGAGAAAATGTTTATCAATAAATGTGCCAAAGCTCACATCCCACATAAAAATCTCGGCAAATCGTTAGAAGAACATTGGAATCTTAGACAAGATGTTTGGGGGAATAATCTTTCCCAAAATGCTCTAGACAAAAAAGCTGATATAAAAAAATTAGTTGAAAGATACACAAAGGTTCTACCAGCTATCATAGCTGGCAATCCTCTCAAAATTAAGCCTAGAATTGGCACAGCAATTAATTTAACTAGCTTGTTATTTCAAGGTGGTCAATGGAGTGGTAAAAGCTTACTTTGTACTTTGATAGCGCAAGAAGCTGTTAGAAAAAATTTATCAGTTGAGTTTGTTGATTGGTCAGAACTTTATTCTGATTTGTCTGGATTTGAAAACCGTGAAAAACAAAGTGAATGGGCAGACATTTTTGCAACAAAAGATCTGATAATATTAGATGGGGTAGATTACTACGATATTAGAAATCCTGCGTTTGTTATTCAGTTAGACCGTGTAGCAAGGGCAAGAACTAGGTGTGGTAAGCCCATTATAATTTCTGCATATCCAGGATATGAAAAGATTGAAGCGGGTCATGGTTGGTCAAGTTTATTAGCATCTTGCTTTAAGATTACTTTGCCAACACCAGAACCCCCCAAACCGTACGCGTCGTAAAGAGAGTGAAAAATGAAATTAAGCCGGGAAGAATTAGAAATGCAAGTGCTCAAGCACTTGACATCAGATCAAAAATCTGTCATTCGTGCGACAGCCTTAAGTATTAATGCTGAGCATTTTTCCTATAAGGAGGAAGGCTCAAAAATCAGCTATACAAACAACTTGGCTAAAGTTGTATTTAAGTATTTTGAGGAATCTGATGGCTCTCTGTTAACTGAGTTAGTTCTAGAAAATAGAATGATTGCACAGGGTTTAAGCGATGTGCATAAAGGTAGATTCCTTACCTTATGGGCTGAAATTCAAGATCTTGATATAGACTCCAATGAACTTCATGACTTATTAATGCAATTGAAGCAAAAGCGAGCTATAAGTATTTGGCAAGACATGATTACTTCTGGGCATAAGATTATGACAGAAACCTCTTTGCAAGAGGCTGTGAGTTATGTCAATGATAGTATCAAAGATATTGAAACAGAACTTTCAAATGAGCCTGGTGAAAAAAGAACCTTAGATATAGCTGAATCTTATGACTTCTTCAAGCGTGAGTATGAGAAGCAAAAGATGCGACCACCGGGTATTCTTTCAGGATATGATGAAATGGATAGGAGAACATCAGGCTTTCGAGGTTCTCAAGTTACAGTTGTACTTGGTCCTTCTGGTGGTGGTAAATCTCTTCAGCTCCTCAACTGGGCTTACAATGCGCATAAGCAAGGTAAAAATGTTTTATATTTTTCCTTTGAGCTTTCGTTGTGGGACTGTTTACTTCGCCATATGAGCTTGGCTTTTGATGTTCCTTTTCAGGAACTAAAGCGAACTGGCCTTATGGATGAAGAAGTTATCTCTTTAGCAGAGAAACTCAAGGGTATGCAGGATGGTCCTTATTTTGAATATGACTTTACTGACTCTGACCCTACTCCTGAATATGTAGATATGAGAATTCGCGAGCTGACACTGACCAAGGGAAAGCCTGATATTGTAATTGCCGACTATATTGGTGAAATGAGAACTAGAACTGCCCCTAAGACTGCGAAGTCTTGGGAGCTTCATGAATTAGCCTTTGACGGTCTTGTGAAAATCGCCCGAAGACATAATTTACCAGTGCTAACAGCCCAGCAGCTTAACCGAGATACTATTAAAGATTCGAGAAAGTCGAAGGATTCTGGTAAATCTCATACATACGACCAATCTGCAGCATCAGGCGGACAGCACATCATGCACCAAGCGCACTACGTTTTTGTTCTTGAGCCCGACAAAGAAACAGGGATTGCTGTCGTGCATATGGCAAAGGGGCGTGATGCATGGGTTCCTCCATACTGTGTAAGAGTAGCTCCAGAGTTTAATAAAATTCAAGAGTTAACGCCAGATGAGCAAATTGAAATGAGAGCAATGAAAGGCTTGAGCCAAAGCGAAAAGCCAAAGACAGACGACTCTCGTGAAAATACTGCTACAAGAACACAATCTTATGAAGATGACGGCAAACTGAATGTTTCAATTAATGATGAATCATTTAGTTTCAATGTAGATGATTTAACTATTGATGATTTGAGCCTCGGTGCACCGGAGTGGTAAATGTCAAAAGTAAACTTGCATAAAGATAAAAGTTTATTTGATGATAATAAAAGCATTCTGCCCAATCAGAAAACTTCATCAGATATAAAATTTATTAGAGAATTATTAACCGAAATTGATATTGTTGAAATTCTCGAAGATGAATATGATTTATACTTCCAAGAATCATCTGGAGATTGGTTCAATACAAATTGTCCTTTACCTGGTCATGAAGATAGCAGCCCAAGTTTTGGAGCCAACAGATTAACTGGGGCATTTCATTGTTTTGGCTGTGGAGAATCTGGTGACTTACTAGCCTTTATTAGAAAAATGGAAGGTTTGAGTTTCAAGCAAGGTCTTGAAAGATTATTTATGATCACTGGTGTTGATCCAGAACAAGAAAATAATGATATCTATCGAACCTTAAGAGATTTAAATTCTACAGTAAATGATTATATTAATTATAAAGTTGAATATGACTTACCAGGTGGAATATCACCTGTTCAATTTTTAAGATCACTTACAACAAGACTTAAAACATTTGAAAAGAAAATAGAAGGCAATGAAAAAGGTCTTGAATGGGTAGAAAACATTTATGAAAAAGCTGACCGAAGTGTAATGAGAGAAGATTATAAAGCATTGAATTCACTTTGGAAAAACATCGGCAAAGATATGAAAAACAAATTAGACGAGCTTAAGGAATACCAAGATGATTAAAGATCCAAGAAATGTATTAATTGATGTTGAAGGGATGGAATGGGAACCACAAATTCCTGTTGCTAAAGCAATTGAGTTGGCAACAGAAGCACTGCAAAACTATCCATCAGAAATAGAATTTAAAGTAACACTCACAGGCTTTTCTGCACATAGGTTTCATTTTATAAAAACGATTCTGACCTCATTAGGCCTTCCACCAGAAGAAGCTGATAAATATTTAATTCAATCAGGTGTTGAAAATCAAATCAGGGCTTTGTCAGAAAGAAGCTCAAATACAAATGAATGATACTGAAGATAAAGTACAAATACACAAATTATATTTAGAGCTTTATCCTGAGTTAATTTCTTCTACTAATAAAGTCAAACAATTAAATAATTATGGAGTTTGGTCTGTTCTTAAAACAATTGACAAGCACAAAGAAGGCGCTGGTAAGTTCAAATATAAATCAATTTTATATGTCATATGCCAAACATTAAAAGTAAATGAAAAATATGCTTATGAAGTTTTCAAAAAGGGAGTAAATCTTTTTTGGAAATCTCCCAATAAAAGCAAGGAAGTATATTTATTGAGCTTGGATAAAGTTGTTGCAAATTTCCCATATGAGATTGCCAAAACAGCACCATTTAAAATTCGTGTAATAGATTTATGGAAACATGATACTCCAGGAGAGTTAAAAACTTTTTTATTAGGATTTCTCATTGGCAGATATGGCCAAAAGAAGCCATTATCCAAAGCTGCATTGTGTGAGAATCTTGGATGCTCATTATCTACAATAAAAAGACAAGTTAAAAAATCTGAAAGTATAACCATTAAAAATAATTTTGAGAAAATTGGTGAATTCAATCATATAAATCTTGCATATGAATTTCAAACTAAAATTAAATTAATGAATCCAGAGAGCAGAGATTCTTATAAAATTATAAATGATAGTGGGAATTTTTTAGTGGTTAAGCAACTGAGTAATAGTTATTCAGTTGAAGATTATTCTAGAATAAAAATAAGTAAACGCCCCAGGGCTTTGAAAGTTACTGATTCTGAAGTTTCAGAATCTTTCAGTAAAAGAAAATACTATCTTGGTAAAATCAAGACAAATAAAGATGGAGTTTTGGTTAAAATCAGTGAAGGAAATGAAAAATTCCATATGTGGAATAGCATATCTAAAACAGAAGAATTGCCAGAAGTAACTATAGAGCCACAATATAAAACCAGAACTCGCTATAATGCAAAGTTCTGGTTGAACAAAGAGATGAGACAGGAGTAAATTTTTACTCCTGTTTTTTACTTAGGGGCTGCACCAATCTTGAACATCTTAGTTCCACAAGCTGAACATGTGCCTGTGGTCGCTGGCTTGCCGTTCTTCATGACTACTGGCTGAGGATCAACCATCATGTGCTTTGCCTTACACTTTACGCAATATGCTTCCATGTTGAAATTTACTCCTTTCTTCAATGCTAGTTTATACCTATAAACACGATTATACATTGAGTGGTAAATATATTTATACCACAATTGCCTTGTATTACGCTTAATAGGCGCGGGGATTATTTAAAAATGTCAAATAAAGATTTTGTTCACCTTCACGCACATACGCATTATTCCGTCCAGGATGCGTTACCTTCTCCTACATCATATGCTGCTAAACTATCTGAAATGGGCTTTAGAGCTGGTGCGATTACAGACCATGGTCGTATTTCAGGAGCGATTGAATTTGTTGGTGCTTGCCGTAAAGTATCTACAGAGGAGAATAAGATAAAGCCTATCTTAGGTTGTGAGTTTTATACTTACCACGATAGATTTGACAAAAATCCTGTAGTCATAGATGGTAAAAAGCGCCGCCCTAAGCACAACCACCTCACTCTTCTTGCCCAAAATGAAATTGGATATCGTAATCTTCTTAAGATGGCATCTATTGGCGCAGAAGAGGGGTACTATTACGAACCGACTATTGACCATGATGTTTTGAACCGTCATTCAGAAGGTGTGATTGCAATGTCTGGATGTATGGGTAGTGAAGTTTCACAATATCTGTTGAAGGGCCAAAAAGAACAGGCCTTGAAAACGGCTGAATGGTTCAAGGAACATTACCCTGGTCGCTATTATATAGAGATGCATTATCATGGGATTGAAGAACAAAAGTCTATATTAATCCCTGGGTTGTATGACATTGCTAAGAAGCTTGATTTGCCAATGGTATGCGCTAATGATGTGCATTACCTTGAACAAGAAGACTGGAAGGTTCATAAGCTTCATATTAGCATGCGCGACCAAGATAAAGATAATGCCGTAAGTGGTAAATTTCAAGCCTACCAGACAAAAAACTTTCATCTTAAGTCATATGATGAAATGTATAAAATTTTTGGTTCAAAGATACCTGAAGCTTTATCAAATACTGTTGCACTTAGTGAATCTGTCGAAGACTTCTTAAAGCTTGGTGTACCACACCTCTTGCCTAAGGTTTCTATTCCAGAGAATGATGATCGTTACAATCGTTTTAAGGCTAAGTATTACCCTTATCATAAGCCTAATGAGTCTTACTTGGCATATTTGGCATTCGATGGGTTATCACTTCTAGGACATGCATCTAAGAAGCATTACATAGATCGTTTGCGTTATGAAATAGATACCATTTGTTATATGGGTGTGGTTGACTACTTCCTCATTGAGCGCGAAATGGCATATTTCATGAAGAATGAAAAGATTCTTTATGGCATTCGTGGATCTGGTGTTGGCTCTCTTGTAAACTATTGTCTTCAAGTTTGTTCAGTTGATCCCTTGCGATGGAATCTCATGTTTGAGCGATTTTTGAACCCTGGTCGTGGTCAGCAATACAAGGTAGATATTTCTGAGTATCCAGTTGATGCGTGGAAGCAGAGTGGCACTTCAACAGATATTCATATTGCAGCTAATGATTTAAGGAAGAAGATGGAGAAAGTTGCAGAAGAAAATCCTGAATATGCACCGCAAATCCATAAAGAGCTTTGGGTATTAGAAAACCAAGGTCTTTCAAATTATGTCTTGGATGTTGCCAACAAGGGTGTTAAAACAAAAAGCAATGAATCTCAATTGTGGTCTGCTTGGGCTCTAGGTATTACAGATGTTAAACCAGAGGGTGACCTTGTTGTCTCTAAGATTGCTGAACTCCCTGACGTAGATACTGATGTTGACAAACAAAAACGTGAGCGCGTTATTGATTGGATGAGAAATAGATTTGGATCTGATAAGTGTTCACAAATTGGGACCTGGGGTACTTATCAGGCCAAGGCTGCTGTCATGGGCTCTCTTAAGGTTAGCCCAGCTTTTCAAGCCAAGCATGGTGATCAAACTCACTATAGAGCACAGGATATTTCTAAGTCTATTCCTTCTAAGCCGGGAATAACAATCAATGAAGCCTTAGAAGAATCTCCAGAATTTGCCGCATATGCTGCTAAATGGCCTGAAGAAATTACAATTGCCAAGAAAATGATTGGTGTTATTCAAAACTTTGGCGTACATGCTGCTGGAGTACTTTTGTCATCAGAGCCCATTGCAGAGCATGCTCCCCTTGAAAACTCTAAAGGTGTTTTGGCTTCTGGTTATGACATGAGTAATGTTGTTCATGTTGGTCTGACTAAGTATGATGTACTTGGCTTGGCCACTCTTACAATGATTGCTTTATGCTTTGACATTATAGAAAAGCGGCATGGATCAGAAAAGATTCCTGATTTCAGTCAATTGCTTGAAGGTAATGAAGACGCTAAGGTTCTTAGACTTTTTACAGAAGGCAAAACAGACAGTGTTTTTCAGTTTGCTTCAGCTGGTATGAAAAAATCTCTTAAGGAAGTAAAGGCTGACTGTATTGAGGACTTAATTGCTATTAATGCACTTTTCCGTCCAGGTCCACTTCAGTTTATTCCACAATATGCCGAAGGAAAGAGGAATCCTAATGCTGTCAAGTATTCACATCCTTTGATTAAGGATGTTCTAGGAGTCACATATGGCATTCCTGTGTATCAGGAGCAAGCAATGGAACTAGGACGTAAAATGGCAGGATTTAACCATAATGATATTGACAAATTACGCAAAGCTGTGTCTAAAAAAATGCCAGCTGAATTCTTGGAGATTTGTAATAAGTTCAAGAAGGGCGCTATGGCCAAGGATATTCCTGAAAAGGCTATCGATGAAGTTCTAGCACGGTTGCAAGGATTCGCAGGATATGCTTTTAATAGAAGCCATGCCTGTGCCTATTCTCTTCTGGCTTATAGCACTGCTTATCTTCGTGTATACTTTCCCTCAGAATGGCTTGCCGCATGTATGCAGTGTGACCGCGATGACGAAGACAAGATGGCTGTTTACCGTAGGGAGTGCCAGAACGAAGGTATTCGTGTTGTGTCTCCAAACGTAAATGAATCAGGTCTTTATGTCACTGTAAATAAAAGAGGTGATATCCTTTTGCCACTCAACTCTGTTAAGGGTGTTGGCGAAAGCGCAAAATCTATTATGGATAATCAGCCTTATGACAATTTAATGGATCTAGCGTCTAGAGCTCGTCCAAATCGAGGATTAATCGAATCCTTGTCACAAGCAAATGCGTTAGACTGTTTCAGTGAGGTCAGAAGTAAGTCTGTAGATCAGATAATGGAGCTATGGGATGAAACAATTAATCGTAGGTCTCAACAAGAAAAGGAAGCAAATCGTTTGGCAAAACAGAAATATACAGTGATATCTCCACTTGAACAAATGATGAAGAACGACGATGAGTTCCAGGGATTTACGGATATCAAAAGTCAAAAGAAAACCCGCGAGCCTAATAAGATTAGAATAAAGTCATCTTTAGATTTATTCCCAGACGACCTATTATGAGGAAATAATGCAAGATACTGAATTTGTAGAAATTAGCATAGAGGAAATGCTAGAATACACTGAACAAGAGGCTCTTTCTGCTAAAAAAGAGCCAGGTTTTTCATTGAATAAACCAATCAATTTATCAGCACAAATCAAACAAAGAAAATCAGGCATAACAAATGACTCATTTGACCTTGACGTTCTTATGTTTGAGCAACAATTAAATTTATGTGAATGGCCTAATGAGTTTGAAATATATGACGAAGTTTCGCACTGGGACTTCACAACACCAACTAAAGAGTGTTTTGACAGAGTACAAATTGTAAAAGTTTATGCCAAATTAAATGCTTACAGAGTAAGACTTGGAGAATTAATTGGCATAGTAAGCAGATACTATAAAATATCTGCAGCAGCTCAAAAATCGTTGAAAGAGACGGCACATGCACTCTATACTGGTACTGCATCTGAAAGAAACGCTCATGCAGGATATAGAGTAAGGCCATTTGAGCTTGAAGCGCTGTATGCCGAGGGTCTTCTGTCTTATTTGACAGAAACAGGTAGAGCTTTAGACTCAATGTTTATGAATCTGTCAGCTAATCTCAAACATATAGACAATCTTGTTAGGGTAAATCATGGATATGAAGATGAAGGCATGTCTATGAATTATCAGTCTATGATGTCGTCAGATCAGCCTACAAATGAAGATCCTATAGATGATTTTTATAAGCCAGATCATAAACCAGCATTAAAATTAAGAGTGAGGAGCAGAGGCGGAAATTAATTTTTCCACCTCTGTGCTTTTTTAGAGCAGATAAATACATAATTATATTGTGCGAAACGCACAAGAGTCATCAAAAGCCAAATGGTAAAATTACTAAAGACTCAAGGAGAATATTTAGAATGGGCGCACGTTATACTCGTGAAAAGTTGCAGCAAGCTGCAAGAGACAGTTCCGGTGGTGGAACTGGTATTGGTTTTAATTGGGTAGATCTCAAGGTTGACAAGAACAATCCTACAAAGCAGGTTACTCTGCGTTTGATTGGTTTCCCATTCGCATACCGAGAGCATACTGGTTATGTTCAGAAGCTGAATCCAGCTACTAAGAAAAATGAATGGGTTGAGACCGGCTTCCATGATGACGAGAACTATGAGAAGAAGAAGTTCACCCGCATCTGTACTGAGAATCACCCAAACTATGGTGCTTGCTCATGGTGTGCAGCTGGTTATCGTGTAACACAGAAGTTTGCACAGAACGTTTTGCTTCGCACTCCTTATCGTGATGAGAATGGCAAAGTTCAATTCAAAAGTGAAGTAGCTATTCTTCAAAAGGGCAAGATGCTCTTCATTGATGGTATCCTCAAGAAGGAAGAAGAGAATGAGCTTCAGAATGAGAATTCTGGCCTAGAAGCTGGTGATCCAGATGCAGCATGTACTTTCCTTGGTGGTGAAAAGGCTCATAATGTAATTATTAAAGCCGATTTTAATCCTAAGCAGCCTAACAATCCAGATTATACTATTTCTGTTGTAAACAAGGCCGATGTTATTTCTCAAGCTGATGTTGACATGCTTTCTGTTATTGGCAAGCCAAGTGCAGAAGAACTTCAGCAGATGTATGCTGATGATCCTGACCTACGCAATTATCCAGATTGGTTTAATTATGGATATCAATTTCAAAAGATTTACAAGCCAACTCTTGTAAAGTCACTTCAGCAGAATACAAGTACTGAAGATCTTTCAATCAGCGATGAAGAGTCAGCTACAGTAACTGTAAAGAAGAAGCCAGCTGTAGTAAAGCAAGTCGTTGAAGTAGAAGAGGACACCTTTGATATGGGTGGAATCAGTGAAGACGACTTAGATATCTTGGGCTAATATACTTGGCTCCTGAAATTCAGGAGCCTTTTATTTATTTAAAAGGAAAATAATATGACAGCTAAAAAGAAAGATGTAAAGAAGGAAGTAGCAGAATCAGTTCTCAGTCCTGAAGACAGAGCAGCTGCTAGACGCAAGCAAATTCAAGCAAGACTTTCGGCATTTAAGCTCAATCCTGAGGGCGTAAATGTAGGACAAGATCTTGATGATAGCGACAAGCTCTACATTCCTACTGGCATCGTTGAAATAGACTCTTTAATGGGACCCTATGGTGGCATCAAAGAAGGCACAGTTGCAGAATTTGCTGGAGAGAACTCATCTGGTAAGTCATATACTGCACTAAAAATGGCGGCGCAAGCCCAGGCAATGGGACTGCGCGTTGCAGTCATGAACGTTGAATATTCATATTCTGATGAAAGAGCTCAAGCCATTGGCGTAGATACTCGTAATGCTGATAATTTTGAAACTTACGAAAATCTTGGAGCTGCTGAAAACTGGGGCAAGTGGATTTGGGCAGCAGCAGATTCAGGTGAATATGGCATGATTGTTGTAGACTCCATAACAGCTATGATTCCTATGGCAAACCACGAAAAGGATTTGTCTGATGCTGATAAACTTGGTGCTCATGCTAAGTTCTGTTCGAGATTTGTTTCAAAGCTTACTGAAATTTGCGGACGTACAGGAACTATTGTAATCCTTATTAACCAATTGCGGTATAGCACTGAAAAGCGTGGCATGCAACAGGAATTTGTACTCAAGTCTACTGGAGGAGAAGCAATTGGATACTTCTCAAGCATGAGACTTTGGTTCACTAAGATGAAGGGTGCCTCTGCTGAAATTATTGGTGATGGTGGTGAACGCATTGGTGGACGAAGCAAATGTCTTCTCAAAAAGACTCGACAGTCTGCTCCTGATTCAATAGCTGAATTTCCAATTTATTTTGGGAAGTTTGAAGGCAATCCCGTTAAAGACTTCTTGCATAGAGTGCTCAATCATCCAGCTCTTAAAGAAAAGGGTGCTGTTACATGCTTGCGAAAAGTTTACAAATATATTGACCCTACAACTGGTGAAATATTTGGCCAGACCAAGGATGAATATGAGTTTGTAAAATTACTTATAGATTCTCCAGCTCCATCAGTGCTCACTCGTGGTGATGTATCAACAACTGGATTTCAATATATTTGTGGAAGAATCAAGCTTTCTGATGTTCAGATCAAAGCTGTAATTGAAGCAATTAAAGAAGGAAAGAAGGCAGAAGAAGGCGATACTTCTGATGATATCCTTAAAAATATTGATTCAAGTTTAATAGATGGTGAATTTTATGGTGGACCAGAACCTGAAATTCCAGATTTCGAAGATTAAATAAAATTAGACCGATTAATTACTTAATCGGTCTTTTCTTTTGTTAATAG
>Ga0209107_10001273_pt1 | contig 14100 bp, 18 predicted proteins | sample LakErihyJuly2011_2_FD_187460 | JGI IMG/M metagenome (GOLD analysis project Ga0209107, IMG submission 187460) | Freshwater microbial communities from dead zone in Lake Erie, Canada - CCB hypolimnion July 2011 (SPAdes) (version 2) | ecosystem: Environmental > Aquatic > Freshwater > Lentic >... | reverse complement strand
CATCCACCATTGCCAATAGGATTCCCAATACTTTGAGTAGTGTCATCAACTTCTTTTAATTTCTCCCTAATTGCATCAAATTGTTTTTTAGTAATAGCGTAGTTATCTACTGCATCTAAAAATCCTTTCAACCATTGTGTATATTCTTGGCTAGTCATATTAATTTCTTTTTACAAAGATACGAAATAATATTCAATATACCAAATATAATTTACACAAGCGGTATAAAATAGAGGATTTTGTGTTATCAATCATATTACACAAATGTATTTATATAAAACAAACCAATATGAAAAAAGTATTATTCGCAGCCTTACTGATGATTACATCTATTGCTGTATTTTCACAACAAGCTCCTAAAGCTCCATTTAGACACGAGGGTAAAGTTGAAATGAGAGGAAATCATCAACACGGACCTCAATTTAGAAATCATCAATTTCCATTTTATCCAAAACCATTGAGTGTAACGGTTAAAGGAGATAAGGTTATTTTAATTTTCAATAAAGAAGATTACAATAAACTAAGACCAATGGTTAGAGAGCGTGTAATGTGGAAAGAAAGACCGCGTACAAGACCACAACAACTTTTGATTGATAAATTTACTAAATAAAAATAAAAAACCCCCAATTAAGGGGGTTCTTTGATTAGTACTAATAATCTACTTTTTACTTTGTGAATTTTGCCACCAACTTCATAAGGTATGGTCTCAAAACTAATCCAACTACAAAACCTCCTAAGAAGTGAAAGTTGAAAACGAAATCTAATACATTTTGCATGTTCTTTCTGTTTAAAATGAATAAAGGGTAACTTTACTTTATAAAACAGGCGCCGAATATAAATAAATATTAACATAAACTTAATAGCAAAAGTAAACCCCCACATATTGTGAGGGTTTTAACTTTATAATATACTATTAATTGTTAGTTAAATAAATATCTAACGCCTAATTGTATTTGGAAACGAGAACCAAATCCAACGTTATCTCTGAATGAATCAGTAAACGGAACTTTATTCTTTCCATCTAAATAAGGGAATGAGAAGATAGGTGTCTTGCCATCAGTATCCAATTTAACAAAGTTAAGTGGAGTTGTTGTGACAGGAACTTGTTGAGTACCTAATTCTTTAGATATGAAATTTGTGAAGTTATAAACATCAGCTGTGAATCTTAACGTATGTTTAGTATCTTTTACTTTGATATAAACATCTTGCGTAAAGTTCAAATCTAATCTATGAACCCAAGGTAATAACAATGCTTGTCTTTCACTCATCATACCTCTACGAGTTGAAAGGTAAGGATTGTTTGAAATGAAAGTATTTAATTGATTCCATAATTCGTCTTGTGTACGAGTATCAGCTACACCACTTACAGCAGATGCGTTAGTTAATTTAATTTGAGATGCATCTTTAGGAACGAAGATTAAATCGTTACCATTGAAACCATCGTTATTCATATGGTGGTGATATGTGTAAGAAAGAGAAGATTGAGGAGCGTTAGGAGAAGCTTCATATAATAAACCAATTGAAGTTCTTGTGTTCTTAATGAATTCTTTACCATAGTTCACACTAGCAATAATTCTATGAGGTAAGTAGTTGTTTGAAAAACCTGCCTCAAAGTTGTTAGGGTCAGTACCAGTCGGTCTAGCTCCCCACATTGTAAATGCAGTCGAACCATTGATTGTAGCATCTACTGCTGTTTGACGAGTATAAGAAGCGTTTACACCTAAGTTCTTAAACTGTCTTTGAACCTGCAACGTACCAAATAATGTATAACCAATGTTTGCATTAGTCATATAATTTGCGTTACCGATGTTTGGATTAGTTGCTGTTTGAGCAGTTCCAGTTGCATCGTAAACTGAACGTTTTCCGAATCTAACTCTACCATCACTTAATGTTGTATTGCCTGTTGAAGGTAATGCAACGTTTTGGAATACCGTAGCGTTAATGTTCTTAATATAAGTTCCTTCCGCAGTTACCGTCCATCCTAATACTTTCTTATCAACTGCTAATGTAGATTTCCAAACTTGCGGAAATTTATAATTAGGGTCAGTTACGTTAAGAGAATATGATTTAGATAAACCTGGCGTAGGTGTTGGTCTGTATTTATCAATATCAGGTGAGAACATATATCCAGTTCCGTTTGTAACAGAACCAAACAATGCCATACCACTATTAGATGCTTGATTTGAAATCCATACGAAAGGAGGAGGGCCTTGGAATAAACCAGTACCACCTCTTACTTGTAATGTTTGGTCATTATTCACATCCCAGTTGAAACCAATTCTAGGAGAAATTTGTAATGAGGCCTTAGGTGCTAAACCTGTGTTCAAATTAACTCCACCATAGAATTTACTTAATGTATCAACTACTGGATTGTAAAGGAAGTTATCAGCGAAAGAAACATAATCAGCTCTAATACCATAAGTAATAGTTAGATTATCTTTTACTCTAAATTTATCCTGAGCGAACAAACTTAATTCAGTATTCTTTGGGCCAACTAATGGGAAACCACCACTTAGAGAATATGATAAATCATAAACTGCTGCTGCTTTAGTTCCGTTTGCTGAAGCGTAGAAATCCGCCAAACTATTAAAACGGAATGCACCTGCGTAAGAAGGTGAGAAACCATTTGAATATTGTTTGAATGAATTTTGTGTACCAAATGTAAATTCGTGCTTACCTTTATATAAGTTGAAGATATCATTTACTTGAATTACATCTGAATTCAATACGTTACCATATGTAAATCTTTCATAACCAAACGTAGTGTAAGGTAAACCATTACCATCTAAGATATCAACTTGAGGGAAATTACCAGCACTTAATGAACTTCTGAAATCTCTCAATTGAGTAAATCCGATTTGTAATTTGTTAGAAGCGTTATTTGAAAAACGAGTATTCAATTCACCAATTAAGATATCGGCGTTGTTGTTAATAACATAACCAGCTCCAAAGAAAGGCATTGCAGTAACGCCTGGTCTTCTACCATTTGATGAATTAATTGAACCACTATTAGAAGCTGGGATATCAGCTGAAGAACGTAACATTGTATATTTCAATGAGAACGAATTCTTATCATTAATATTCCAATCTAATTTAGTAGTTAATCTTTTTGATTTTGAAGCGTACTGATATCCTTGGTATGCACCAGGGTTGTATCCGTATTTTTCAATTAAGAACTTTTGTAAAGCATCTAAATCAGCTGCTTTAGCTTGTGAGATATTGATACCATTGGGATTGTTATTTGCATCAGATGCTGTCCATTGTGTACCAGGTTCCATTCTTTCTTCTTGCTCACCGTTTACGAAGAAGAACAATTTGTTTTTGATAATTGCTCCACCTGCTGTAAATCCTTTTAAATCATAAGTGAATGGTTGTTCCGGTAATGTAATATCACCTACTTTGTAACCCTGTAAATCTTTGTTTTTGAAGTATTGGTAAACCGAACCAAACGATTGATTCTTACCACTTCTAGTAACTGTATTTACTGAACCACCAGCGAACCCACCATACTTAACATCAAAAGGTGAAACGTTAACTTGGATTTGTTCAACCGCATCTAAGGAAATTGGTTGTGCTCCAGTTTGTCCACCTAATGTTCCATCACCTAATCCGAATGAGTTATTGAAGTTCGCACCATCTAAGGTAACGTTATTCAATTGAGAACTCATACCACCAAATGATAGGTTGTTCTGAGAAGGAACTAATTTTACTAAGTCTTTCCAACTTCTATTTACGTTAGGTACTGATTCGATTAATCTACGATTGATAATCTCTTGCGAACCATTACGGCTTGAGTTGAATACTTTACTTTGTCCTGATGTAACAACTACTTCTTTCAAAGTTGTAGAAGCTTCTTTCAAAGCAAAGTTTGATTTGTGTGACTGACCTAACAATAATGTAATATCGTCTTGGTGTTCTGATTTGAAACCAATTGATGTTACGTGAATTGAATAAGGTCCACCGATTTTAAGGTTAGGTAAGTTGTATCTACCATCGTTACGAGTTGAAGTACTATACTTCGTACCCGTAGGTTGATGTGTTGCAACAACCGTAACACCTGCTAATCCGGCTTTCCCATCAGAAATCAATCCCTGAATTTCAGAGGTTGTCTCTTGTGCACTTGCTCCAAATGATAATAATGTAATCATTGTCAAAAGGAGAAATTTTCCGATTTTTTTCATGTTTGTTTGTTTTTGTTTAATTGTAACCTGTTAAAAATAAAAAAGGATACGAAGATTACTCTCCTATATCCTTAGTTTGCCCAGCCGTTTCCCTTACAAAACGGACTGAATTCTGTCTATATACTAATATATTTGCTTTGCTTCTAATCATACGCTAAATCACTTTACTTTAATAACTATATTGTTATTGTTAAATGATTTACAAATATACGATTTTTTTTCCACATTACCAAATTAATATATAAATAAAAATATTTGGATATATCAGGTAATTTTTGTATCTTTACAATTATAAATTGTAAAATTTGAAATTAAGACAAAATCAAATAGAACCTGTAAAAAAAGGTGTAGAATTCTTTACACAAAAGAAAGCTGTCCCCTCTATTATAGTAGCTCCTACCGCATTTGGAAAATCAATTGTGATAGCTGAAATTGCTCATCAATTGGGTGAAAAAATATTGGTGATACAACCATCAAAAGAATTATTAGAACAAAATTATAACAAATTTATTAATCTGGGTGGTGTTGCATCCATCTATTCTGCGGCGATGGGTGAGAAAGAGATAGGTGAGGTTACATATGCTACAATTGGTTCTATTGTTAATATAGCTCATAAATTCCACACATTGGGTATCAGAAAGGTTATTATCGATGAGTGTGATAGATTTCCAAGAGAACCAGGTGGAATGATGAGAAGATTCTTAACTGCTGCTAAAATTACTCACGTATTAGGATTAACCGCAACCCCATTGAAGCTACAAACTAATATGGATGAATGGGGTAAGCCTTTTTCTAAATTAGTAATGCTCACTTCAAAAAGTAAAAAGGGAAACTACTTCAAAGAAATAATCCACGTGGCCCAAATTGATGAAATGGTTAATTTGGGGTTTTGGTCTCCACTTCAATATGAATCGTATGATTTTGAAACAGGTGATTTAGTGTATAATTCAACAAATGCGGAATATACTGAGGAAAGTATTAGAAGGGCGTACAAAGACCAGGATATTGCTGGTAAAATAATTCGTAAAATATCTCAATTACCAGATAGAAAATCCATATTAGTGGCAGTCCCATCGATTGAAGAAGCAAAGGAACTATCAACCCGTCTACCAAATTGCGCACCTATATATAGTGGTATGGCGGATTCGGATAGAGATAGAATAATCGATGAATTTAAAAGAGGGGTATTGAGAATCATTGTCCAAGTTACTATCTTATCAGTAGGGTTTGACCATCCACAACTGGATTGTATCATTACGGGGAGACCTACAGCCTCTTTAAGTTGGTGGTATCAGTTTGTGGGTAGAGTAACTCGTATCCATCCTGAGAAGCTAAATGGGCTTGTAATTGATTTCGTGGGTAGTGTACCTAAGTTTGGTAAAGTAGAGGATTTGTGGTTTGATTACGAAGTTCCTTTGTGGAAATTATACGGTGAAGGTAAAAAACTATTAACCGGTATTCCTTTACACGAGATTGGTTTACATACACAAGGTCAACCAAGTCCGCATGATGTTGCTGCTCAAGGTCCTATTATTAAGATGACATTTGGTAAATACAAAGATACTGAAATACGAAAAATTCCAAGTTGGTATCGTAAATGGATGTTAGAAAATATTAAATGGAATCCATATAATAATCATATCCAAACGGAACTAATCCGTCTTAAGGATATCGGAATTTGATATACATTATATTTATTGGGGTATGATATCTTTAATTAAATTATTAAAAGAAGCGATAACAACCAACCCATATTCAAAAATGTCGGGATTAGTTGCTAGGTCACCAAACGCTTTGTTTGGTAGAGGAGAAACACCTCCTATGTGGAATATAGTAATATCAGCTGATAATAATGAATTAGCAAACGATACTAAAAGAAAAGAAGTTTTAAGAGTAATTTCTAAAAAATTAAAAGCACAAGCTCTTAGTAGTGATATGGATTTTTCTATATTAAACCCAGATAAAATTATAGATGGCTTAAAATACTATCCGGCTACTGGAAAAATAGTAGGACCATTACCTAAATTTTTATTTAAATTAGGAAATAATCCATCTGTAAAAAATGCCAAATTTCAATATGAATTATCTAGACTTATACCTTCAATAGAAATAAAGAAAAAGTAATAGTATGTGGAATAAAGTAAAATACTACATACTAAGATATTGGGTTGCAGTAATCTTTTTAGGTTTAGCATTTTACTTTTACCAGCCATACCAATCAATAACACATTGTTCTCCAAATAGTTTAATTACGGATGTAGAACCAAATACCCTTTTAGGTTTAGGTGAGATGAGTTGGATGTGGATACTAATGGCTATTGCACATAGTGCTAATACTTGTTATTGTGATATAAAATCATTATTAAAGAAAAGATAATGATTACACCAAATACTATATCAAAGGGGTTTAATCTTTTGTTGTTAGTAGTTGGTTTTATTGGTTTTTATATATTATCTCAAAAATGGAGATATGTATATTATCAATGGGTGGGTTTAAAAAGCCCTAGGATTAAAAAGAAATTATTTAAAAAATTATTATAAATGGCTTATTTCATACATAAACAATTAATACCTACCGATATAAGTACCGGTGACCCTAATTGGGCTAAAAGACAAATATGGGTATTAAGATTAAATTCGAATGATACGATTGATGAATTTGAAACAATAGAGGAAGCTAATGCGAAGGTTGGTGTATTATTCAATGAGGACCCAACTGGAAGAATCTATAAGGTTGTTACTAAAAATTCGGATGGAACATTCTCAGATATTTAAGCAGCTCCAAGTTCCTAGTTAATTCTTTATTTATACTGCTTTCTTGTTCCCTGGTTAAATAGTCTAGTGTCAATAACTATTGCGGAAAAATCCCAAACGTAAAGAAATGTGGATAAATTTAGCAAAATAAAAAAGATACATGGTTTTGTTTGGTAGTTTCAAATATTTTTAGTATATTTGTAAAACGAATAAAAATATCTACATATATGGCTACTAAACCAAACATCAAAGAAGCAGTTAAAAACCCAACCTATTATGGTGGCGTTGATAATCCATACGAAGTAATTAAAGTATGCGAAGCTTGGGGTTTAGATAAAGATGCATACCTATTCAATGTTGCTAAATACATAGCAAGAGCCGGTAAGAAAGACCCTCAAACGGAATTGGAAGATTTAAATAAAGCCGCATTTTACCTAAATCGTAAGATATACAACCTCCAAAAGTAAAGAATTTTATATAGGTATATTTATCTATATATGCAATATAATAAACTTACAAAACTTATAAACAGATATCCACAAACGGGTAATTATATTACTATCGGTGTTGGACAATCAAGTCTTTTTGGTTTATATGCCGATGTAAACAAGATAGATTTTAAATTAGAATTATTGGACAATGTAACAATAGTCCCAAATACTAAACTTAGAACGCTTGTAGCTATATACGAAGATAAAAACGATAAAACACCACAATACTATACATCCGAGATATATCATAAAGATTTATCGACATCTATTTATGATGCTAATCCATATTTTGTAAATGCATCATTTAACCCATCATTTATAGTAAACATTTATTTGGATGAAATAGTTAATTCAATGAGTGTATATAAAGAAGCTGAATTAAAAAGTGAATTAATCTTTTTAAAAAATAGTTTTATATTTTTCAACAATGTAGGAATAAGTACAAGTGATTCTATTGTTAAAAATAATTTATTTGTAAAAAAACCAAGTTCCAATAATTCAATTTTAGATAATACATTGATTAAATTTGATAATAATATATCTAAATTAGAAAATGCTATATCAAATGTTTCGTCCGATGTAATTAGAAAGGGATTTTTTGGTTCAATTGCGGAAGTTAAATATGGTGATGAAGTTATAAGGGCAAAACCGCAATTTAATAGAAACAAACAAATAGAAGATATTCAGAATCAATTAATAGTAAAATTAAACATATTAAAAGAATCAAAAACTGAAGTTGAATCAAATAGAGTAAATTTTGAAAGATTAGGCCTAACTAAAGTAAAAAGTGAAAAGCTAAAAACAGAAAACATTAAATTAGATAAGTTTGGGTTTTTTAATAGAATAAAAAATAAATCTGTCATAGCACCATCTGAAAAAGATATAATTGAAATAAATGGTATGTTTATAGATTGTATTTTATTGGTACAATATATAGATTGGGTATTAACCGAGCCGAATCTTAATGAAATAGAAAGTGGTGGAGTTATTCCCGCCGAACTTTTACTTGAATATGAAGAAAAAGTAAAGGAAACACAAGTGGATGTGATTGATAGTAATAATAATACAATTAATACCGACCCATCGACTGTTGGAAATATCGGAACAGGTAAATATTATGAATATGAGATTATAAGATTAGCAGTGCCGGCAACATTAGAATCCAGTATAATGACGTTTAAAACATCAGATGGTACACTTACAAAAATCCAAACTGCCGATTACGGATATGTAGGAACGTATTGTATAGAAGAAAATACATTTAACGGTAACTACACAATATATCAAAAAACACAACTAGCACCATGTAATATTCCGGGTAATGTAAACAATGGTGGAGCCTCAGGCCGACAAGGTGGAAGACGTGGTGGAATAGATTATTATGATAATCAAAATAGAAATATAGAATATATTGACAGACAAAGAGATTTTCAGAACGTACAATAATTTATTTAAAAAGTAACTTATATTTATAAGTACTAATTAAATGTTGCATATGGGTATTTCAAAAGTTAATTGGAAAAAATACTTAAATAGTTCTAATCCAACTATTAATACATATTTGAATTCCTTCGGTGATTCATTTATCAGACAAACTTTACATCGAATTACGCTGGCCCACCAAAGCAAAAAATCACAAATCATTTTAATCCGTTTCAAACAATCGGATATTGTTGCTACAATTGAAAGCAAAGAGTATGTACTTGCCTTAAAACATCTTTTACAATTGTGTATTAATTTGGAGAAATATGAATTGTGTAGAGAAATCCATACAACAATTAATTTAATAAAAAACAAAAGAAGGGTGAGAGTAAAATCATCACCAATGGTTACGAGTTCTTAATAACAAAAAATTAGAACATGGCAAGGAAAGAAAAAGCATTAGTTGCTGAAGAACCAAAAGAAGTTACACATTCATTACCAAAGGTTATAAAGAGAATCAAATTTAAAACAAGAAACCAAAAGAGATTTTACAAAGCAATAGAAAACGAAGGGAACAATATCATAATGGCACATGCCTTAGCTGGAGCTGGAAAAACTTACATATCAATACAGAAAGGATTAGAACTATTATTACACAAATCATCACCAATTGAAAAACTTATTATCATTAACCCAACCGTTGATGTTGGTAACGAAGATAAGTTAGGCCATTTGCCTGGTGATTTGATGGAGAAAATAGAAGTACACAATGAATCATCTTTATTTATTCTAAACAAAATTATCGGACCTGTTGAAGTTAAGAAATTAATTGAAAACAAAAAGCTTGAGTTTAGAGTAATGAACTTCTTAAGAGGTATCAACTTTGAAAAGAGTTATATTATTTTAGATGAAGCACAAAATGCATCACCATTACAATTGAAAACTTTAATCACTAGAATTTCAGATGATTCAAAATTAATTATAGAAGGTGACCTTTCTCAATGTGACAAGTATCGTGCTAATGGAGTACCTGCTTATCAAAAGAGTGGATTCTATGATATTTGGAAAAGATTGGCAGGATTAAAAGGGTGTTATCAAATTGAATTTATGGCATCGGATTGTATTCGTTCAGGTATTGTTAAAAGAGTACTTGAAAGATATGAATTAGAGGAAGTAATTGAATTAGGTGAAAGCAACCCATTTGAACTTAATTTAGAAGCACCATCGGAAGGCGAGCTAATTGAAGGTGTATATATAGTAGAAAATTAACATATAACCAAAAATAAATTATAACTCATTGATTTTCAATGGGTTATTTTTTGTCCTTTATTTGGTGGATTGGAGTATTTTTCGTATCTTTACATAGTAAACAATTAATACAGTATATGATAGATAAAAAGATTTTATGGATTGATATGGATGGTGTTTTGGTGGACTTTGGAAAGCATGTGGATGATACCATTTCAGAAAACGTATTCTTAAAAGATAACTACAAAGGTAGATATGACCATATTCCTGGTATATTTAGAAACCCACCACCAATTGAAGGAGCTATTGATGCTATTCATAAATTAGTAGCAAGTGAAAAATATCATTTGTATATTGCCACAGCATCACCTTGGGGAAATCCAATGGCAGCTATGGATAAAAGATTTTGGATTGAAGAACACTTTGGTAGAATTTTCCATAAGAAGATGGCTATTACTCATTTAAAGAATCTATTGATTGGTGATTATCTAATTGATGATAGAACTGCAAATGGAGCTGGTGAGTTTAACGGTGAACACATACATTTCGCAACTGATAATTTTCCTAATTGGGAAGCCGTATTAAAACATTTATTATAATATGAAAAAGTTAATACCCTTATTAATTTTATTTACATTCTGTTCTAAAAAAGAGATAGTTATACCTACTAAAAATTATACATTCAGTATTGATTCAGTATTAATGCAAAGTGGAAATAAATCATTGCCTATTGATGCTAATGGATTTTATCATTTAAAATTAATACCAAATTCCAATCAACAACCATATAGAATTACTGGTAGAATTTTAGTTAATGGTAAAGAACCAATACCTGCTGAAAATATTGAATGGGAAAGTAATTTATTTTGGTGGATACGAAGGGGTGATGTAGTAGCGTATATTACTAAATCGTATATAAATTATTATACAGGTCAATATACAATAGTTAGTTTACCACCAATGATAGCATCTAAAGATGAATTAGTACCAACAATAAATAAGGCATCTTACAGTGGAACTAATGGCGAGATAAACACAATAATAGCACCTATATCAGAAATGAAAGGAGATACTATGGTTATAAAGGCATTTAACTATAATGCTAAAAAAACAATTTATACAAAAGTAATTTTAGATTAATGAGAACTAAAGAAGTAAAATTTCCACTAACTCCAATAACCGAAGAAACATTTGAAAGACAGGGTTGGCGTAAATGTGATGTAAACGAACCACTATTTGAAGAATTTGGAGAAGATGAGGATGGGATGGAAGATGATGAAATTGAAGAACCAATGGAAAAGCCTGAAGCAATTGCATGGTATTATACTTTAGCAATTCCCAAAGATAGAACTGACCCATACTGCCCAAGATTAGTTTCTAATGCTACTGATGAAAGTGGATTATTAAAAGAGATGGAATTGCCTGAAGGAACTTTTTTTGTAGAATTAATGGATTGGGATGGGCTGGGATATTGTCAAACGGAAGAAGATATTGAGATACTTTATAAGGTACTCACCGGAAAAGATTTGGAAAATTAAAAATAAAATCGTATATTTGTATTATGAAAAATTATAATGAAAAACAATTGGAAGAAAATTACGAAAAGTTCTTAAACCTTGTTCGTAAAGCATGTAGTTCTAATCCAGAGAGATTGGAAAAAATATTAAATATGTACTCAATGGATGAATTAGGTCCTAACTTAATTATATCACCAGCAAGTGGTAATCTTAATTATCACAATGCATATGAAGGTGGATATATCGACCACGTAATGAATGTATGTAAAAATTCACTTCGTATGAAAAAACTATTTGAAGAAGCAGATGGTAGTGTAGATTTTACCGATGAGCAATTATTATTCGCTGCACTTCATCATGATTTGGGTAAATTGGGTATTAAAGATGAATTACATTATGTACCAAATGAATCAAAATGGCATATTGAAAATAGAGGTGAATTATATAAACGAAATGATAATATTCCGTTTATGAGTATTACCGATAGAACATTTTTTACATTAAATCAATATGGTATTCAGTATAGTGAAAACGAGTATTTTGGTATCAAGCTTACTGATGGATTATATGATGATGATAATGAAAAGTACTTTAAAACATACGATACATCGAAATATCTTCGTTCAAAAATTCAATATATATTACATTGGGCTGACCATATGAGTACAATTATTGAAAGACAAAATGCATAAAATTTAGCAACGGCTATATTTATAAACCGATAGAGCTGGCCAGCATATCGGCGTATCATCCAAAAGGAGATACAAATTAACGCTTAAAAAAGTAAAAATGAAAGCACACATTCAAAAGGGATTCCCTATTCCCCAATTTAGGGACGAGTTCTTCTCACCATTAGATACTTTATTTGATAAAGTATTTTCAGAATCATTTCCTGAATTATCAAAGGAAATTGGTATCAACGCATTTCAACAAGCAGCTTATCCAAAATGTGACATCATTAATTTTGATGACCGTATTGAGATTGTAGCAGAAGTTCCGGGATTAACCAAAGAACAAATTACTATCGATGTAGATGGTGATGTGATTACACTAAAAGGAGAAAAATCAAATAAAGCAATTGAGAAAGAAGGTGGAGTATATCTTCGTAGAGAAGTTAAACGTTCATCGTTTTTAAGAAGTTTTACAGCTGATTCTAAAATCTTTGATTTAGATAAAGTAAAAGCATCATTTGAAGATGGAGTATTAGAATTACAAATACCAAAGAGAGAACCAGAAAAACCAAAGAAACGAACAGTTTCAATTGGTTAATTTAACTAAACAAACAAACTAACAATAATGGGGGTGGTTAATTTCACCCTCATTTTTATTTAGAGTATATTTATATATACAATTTAAAAAACAAATTATGAAACCAGAATACAAAATGAGAGCTCAAGAGCATTTAGAAGCTATTACTAAAAGAGCTAAAGTTATTGCTGAAATGTTAAAAGGTGAAAGACCTGCAGACCAAGCACAAGCAATTAAGTTATCTAATGAAATCGAAAGATTGGTAGAATTAACAACAAACATCGTAGATTTATCGTAGTATGAATTGGTTAAAATTCTTAGTAGGATTTTCAGCACTAATTATTGCCGGATGTGCAGCATTCTTTTCAGTAACTGGATTGGGTGTACTCTTTAGTGGAGCATCAACGGCAGTGATGGTGATGGCAGGCTCATTAGAGTTTGCTAAATTAGTTGCTGCAACATATTTAAAGCAAATGTGGGATGATATTACTGGATTTAATAAGTGGTATTTAACAATAGCAGTAGGTATTCTTATGGTAATTACATCTGCAGGTATTTTTGGTTACCTATCTAATGCATTTCAACAACAAAATTTAAAGTTAGGTCAAATTGAAAGAGAGATTTCTGTATTTCAAACTCAAATTACAACAAACGAAGGTGAAATTAATCGTTTTACCACTCAAATAACTAATTTACAACAAATTCGTAACTCGCAGGAAGCAAATATATCCAAAATAGTTGAAAGGAATGGTTCAACATCTCGTTTAAGTACTATGGTTCGTAATGCTGATAAGGAAATTAGTGCTATATCAGTCAAAATCAACACCCTAACAGAAAAAAACAACAAAAATTACGAAGAAATCAATAAAATCAAAAATAACAACATAGAAACTGAAAGAGAAGTGGGTGGATTTCGTTTTATTGCTGAAGCATTTGATATAGAATTGAAAAATGTAGTAAAATTCTTTATATTTTTGATTGTATTGGTGTTTGACCCTCTTGCAATCGCTCTAATTATCGCATTTAACGGATTAATTGGTAAAAAAAAGGAAAATACACCTAATTATAACGATTTGGATGATTTAATGGAAAAAAATTACCAAATGTACGAATATAATGGAAAATATTCACCAAAAGAGCGTATTTTTAGTGATATAGTGGAAAAAAATCCTATATTAGCATCTGAAACCGATGCGGATGTGTTTATTAAGGCTACAGATAACCCACCAGCCTTGGTAA
>Ga0209107_10001271_pt1 | contig 14107 bp, 12 predicted proteins | sample LakErihyJuly2011_2_FD_187460 | JGI IMG/M metagenome (GOLD analysis project Ga0209107, IMG submission 187460) | Freshwater microbial communities from dead zone in Lake Erie, Canada - CCB hypolimnion July 2011 (SPAdes) (version 2) | ecosystem: Environmental > Aquatic > Freshwater > Lentic >... | reverse complement strand
GAGCGGCGGTAGCAATGCGGGCAACCGTTGCGCGAGCATGCTTTTGCCGCAACCGGGCGGACCGACGAACAACAGGCTGTGGCCGCCGGCCGCGGCGACTTCGAGCGCGCGCTTGCCGAGCGTCTGGCCACAAACGTCGGCGAGACTCAGCGTGGGTGGCAGGTCGTCGTCCACCGCTTCGACACACCTCGGCTCGTGTGCTGCGGAGCGGCCCTCGAGGATCGCACAGAGCGCCAGCAAGCTCGGCGCGGTGACCGCTCGCACACCCGGCAGCCAACGCAGATCCGCCGCATTACCCTGCGGTAACACGAGCGACCGCCCGGCCTCAGCGGCTGCAGCAGCCGCAGCCAACGCACCGCGCACCACCCGTATCTCGCCATCGAGCCCCAGTTCGCCGAGGAACTCGTGGTCGGCGAGGTCGTGCCGCGGCCGCAGTTGCCCCGAGGCGAGCAGTATCGCCACAGCGACGGCGAGATCGAAGCGTCCGCCATCTTTCGGCAGATCGGCGGGGGCGAGGTTGACGGTGATGCGTCCGGCGGGGAACTCGAAGCCCGAGTTGACGAGCGCCGCACGCACCCTTTCTTTGCTCTCCTTCACTTCAGTGCCGGCGAGCCCGACCAGCGTGAAGCAGGGCAGGCCGGCGCCGAGGTGCGCCTCGACCTCGACCGGCGGTGCAGTCAGCCCGACCTGCGCACGACACGCGACGCGGGCGAGCGCCACAGCCGCGATCTCAGCCCACAGGACCGGGCGGGAGACGCGACTCGAGTTCGGCGATCCGACGCTCCAGCGCTTCGAGGCGCGTGCGAGTGCGTTCGAGCACACGCGACTGTGCCGTGAACTCATCGCGCGCGACCAGATCAAGCCGCGCGAGGTTGGCGCGCAGCACCGCACGGAAGTTGGACTCGAGGTCCTGCTGCATGCCGCGAACGGCCGGGGGCACGCTCTCAAGGAGTCGGCGCGCGAGATCGTCGATGCGGAAGTCCATGGCGTGATCCTCGATGGATGTGGTGGTCGATGGTCTCGGGCAGCGGCAGCCCGAGGATGCCCCGGAATGACGCAAGGCGCCGCGGCAGGGGGACCAAAACGGTGCAGGCACCCCGCCTGCGGCATCGACAGGGCCCGGAAAACCCTGTTTTGCCGCATCCGGACGATGGCACGGTTTCTGCAACCCCTTCCTGCCTAGACGACACACGAAGGATAGCGCGCTTGCGGCCAGGAACGAGAGCGACATTTGTACCGTGAACGTCAAGATTCACAGCCCCGTCACAGGGGCGGGGATGGCGATGAAGATGATCACCGCGATCATCCGACCCCACAAGCTCGGCGACCTCGAGCAGGCGGTGGCGCGGATCGGCGTGCAGGGGATGACGGTCACCGAGGTGCAGGGCTACGGCCGGCAGCACGGTCACCTCGAGGTGTACCGCGACGCACAGTACCGCGTCGACTTCACGCCCCGCATACAGGTACAGATCGCGGTGGACGACAGCCTCGTCGAACCGCTGGTCGAGGCGATCGCGAATGTGACGCGCACGGGCAAGATCGGCGACGGAAGGATCTTCGTCGCCGGCGTCGGACAGGCGATCCGAATCCGCACCGGTGAGACCGGTGCGGCGGCGACATGACACTGCAGACACCGGGAGAAACCACGATGACCACCATGACTTCACTCACCCGCAGAGGGACGGCCGCCATGCTCGGCGTCGCCGCGCTGTCGGCCGCGCTCGCGCCCGGCCTCGCACTCGCACAGGCTGCGCCGGTACCCGAGAAGGGCGATACGGCCTGGATGCTCGTCTCCACGCTGCTCGTGGTGCTGATGACGGTGCCCGGCCTCGCGCTCTTCTACGGCGGCCTGGTGCGTGCCAAGAATATCCTCTCGGTGCTGATGCAGGTGATGGTCGGCTTCTCGCTGATCGTCGTGCTGTGGTGCCTCTACGGCTACTCGCTCGCGTTCACGGAAGGCAGCGCCTTCATCGGCGGTGGCGCACGGCTGTTCATGGACGGCCTGTTCGACCCCGCGTCCGGCACCTTCTCCATGGCCGCGACCTTCAGCAAGGGCGTCGTCATCCCGGAGATCGTGTTTGCCGCTTTCCAGGCGACCTTTGCGGGCATCACCTGCTGCCTGATCGTCGGTGCCTTCGCCGAGCGCATGCGCTTCTCGGCGGTGCTGATCTTCATGGTGATCTGGTTCACCATCTGCTACCTGCCGATCGCGCACATGGTCTGGTTCTGGATGGGTCCGGACGCCTACGCCTCGGCCGAAGTGGCCGCCGAGATGAATTCCAAGGCCGGTCTGCTCTGGCAGTGGGGCGCGCTCGACTTCGCGGGCGGCACCGTGGTGCACATCAACGCAGGGGTCGCCGGTCTGGTCGGCGCCTACATGGTCGGCAAGCGCGTTGGACTCGGCCGCGAGCCGATGCCGCCGCACAACCTCGTGCTCACGATGATCGGCGCCTCGCTGCTGTGGGTCGGCTGGTTCGGCTTCAATGCCGGCTCCGCGCTCGAAGCGGGCAACTCCGCCGCACTCGCCTTCCTCAACACCCTGCTCGCCACCGCCGGTGCAGTCATCGCGTGGTCGGCGGCGGAGTGGATCCTCACGCGCCACGCCTCGATGCTGGGGGCCGCTTCGGGCGCCGTCGCAGGTCTGGTCGCGATCACCCCCGCCGCCGGCAATGTCGGCCCGATGGGCGCGCTCGCGATCGGCATCATCGGCGGGGTGGTCTGCCTCTGGGGTGTGACCGGCCTCAAGCGCCTGCTCAAGGCCGACGACTCGCTCGATGTGTTCGGTGTGCACGGCATCGGCGGCATCGTCGGTGCGCTGCTCACCGGCGTCTTCAACAATCAGGCGCTGGGCGGTCCCGGTCTCGTCACCGACTGGGTGAGTGTGACCGTCGGCTCGAACGGCATCCTCGCCCAAGTGCTGATCCAGGCGAAGGCCGTCGGCGTGACGGTGGTGTGGTCCGCGGCCGCGGCGTTCATCGCCTTCAAGATCGCCGACCTCACGGTCGGGCTGCGCGTACCGGAGGAATCCGAGCGCGAGGGCCTCGACACCACCGAACACAACGAGCGCGCCTACACGAACTGAACGCGCTGCACAGAGTTTCTCTGGTGTCTGATTCAAGCCCCTGACACCAGCCCCTCGGGCGGCGATCGCAAGGTCGCCGCCCTTTTTCTGTCCGGGCGGGGTCGCCTGTTAAGATAGGTCCATGCGTACGGGCTTCCTGGGTCTCGGCGCCATGGGCGCCTCCATGGCGCGCAACCTACACAAGGCGGGGATGCTGCAGGGCGTCTGGAACCGCAGCGCCGCGCGCGCCTCGGACCTCGCCGCGGAGCTCGGCTGCACCCATGCCGCAGCGCCCGCGGATCTCGCCGCCGCCTGCGAGGTGCTCGTCCTCTGCGTATCCGCCGACACCGATGTCCTCGAGGTCGTCCGCGCGACCGCCCCAGGGCTCAAGCCGGGCAGCCTCGTCATCGACTGCTCGACCGTCTCAGCGGCCACCGCGGAAGCTGCCGGCGCGATCGTCGCCGCGCACGGCGGTGTGTTCCTCGACTGCCCGGTGAGCGGCGGCGTCGAGGGCGCCCGCCAAGGCACCCTCGCCATCATGTGTGGCGGCGAGGACGCGGATTTCGAACGCGCCCGCCCCGTACTCGCGGCGATGGGCAAGACCCTGAGCCTGTTCGGTCCGATCGGCGCCGGCCAAGCCACCAAGGCCACCAACCAGATCATGTGCGCCGGGATCATCCGCGCCGTCGCCGAGGCCATGGCCTTCGCACGCGCGCAGCGCCTGCCGCTCGATCAGGTCATCGACACTTTGGGCAAGGGCGCAGGCTCATCCTGGTACTTCGTGAACCGCGCGCCCAACATGGTCCGCGGCGCCTTCCCCGCAGGATTCCGCATCGCACTGCACGCCAAAGACCTGCGTATCTGTCGCGACATGGCGGCGACCTGCGGCGTGTCTTTGCCCGTCGTGGACGATGTACTGCGCGAATACGAGGAGCTCATCCGCCGCGGTCATGGCGACGAGGACATCTCCGCGATCTACCGCCTGAAGCAGGAACTCTTCGAACAGGCGCCGCTCAGCAACCCGCCGGCCTCTTCACCGTGATGGATCGCTGCATCAACGGCGACCGCACCGCACTCGGCGCCTTGTGATCAGAGCCTTCACCAAGATGCACGGCCTCGGTAACGACTTCGTCGTGGTCGAGGCGGCCACCGACGCCACGCTGCCCTCCGCAGCTGCGTGGCGCCGGCTCGCCGATCGCCATACGGGGATCGGCTTCGATCAGGCGCTCGTCATCCTCCCCCCGCGCCGCGACGGCACGGACGCCTACTGGCGCATCTTCAACGCGGACGGCGGCGAGGTCGAACAATGCGGTAACGGCGCACGCTGCGTCGCCGAATGGCTGCGGCTCGCCGGTCGCACGGACGATGCCGCGCGGCCGCTGCGCCTCGAAAGCGCCGGCGGCGTCATCGCAGCGCGCTTCGACGCACCGGGGGTCGTCTCCATCGAGATGGGCGTACCGCGCTTTACCGACCCCGCCGAACACAGCCTCGACATCGAGGGTGAGATGATCCCCTTCACACAGGTATCGATGGGCAATCCACACATCGTGCTGCGTGTGTCATCGATCGACGCGGCGCCGGTCGCCACGCTCGGTCCCGCGCTGGAATCCCACCCGATGTTCCCGCAACGCACCAATGTTGGCTTCCTCGAAGTCATCGGCCGCGACGCCGGGCGGCTGCGGGTCCACGAGCGCGGCGCGGGCGAAACGCTCGCCTGCGGCACCGGCGCCTGCGCAGCGATGGCCGTCGGCCATCGAGCCGGCCTCTTCGATGAAACCGTGACGCTCCATTTACCCGGCGGCGCACTCACGCTGCGCTGGTCGGGCGGCAACGCACCACTCTGGATGACCGGCCCCGCCACCGTCGCGTTCCATGGCGAGTTAGAACTTTCTGATTTCTTTGGAGACTGATGCCGATGATCACCGCCCAGGATGTCTGCCGATTCCTTGAAAAACAGCCCGACTTCTTCGTCGACCACCCCGAACTGCTCGAGGTGCTGCATGTCCCGCATCGCACCGACGGTCAGACCGTGTCGCTGGTCGAACGGCAGGTGAAGGTGTTGCGTGCCAATCAAGCCGAGACGCGTCAGCGGCTGGCGACGCTCATCCGCAACGCGCGCGACAACGAAGCGCTGGTCGGGCATACGCACCGGTTGGCACTGCGGCTGATCGCCGCGGAAATCGCGGCGCCCGCTGGTGCCCCAACGGCTCTCGAGCAGCTCGCGCCGCTGGTCGAAGCCGCGATGCGCGAGGACTTCGGCGTGTCGCCGGCGCGGCTGTTGGCGCCGGCGGCGGTGCCGGAGAACCTGCGCGCCCTGCTGTCCTCGGGTACACCACACTGTGGCCGACTGCGCGAGGAAGATCGCCACGCCCTGCTCGGCGCGACAGCAGAGGGCATCGGCTCGATGGCGCTCGTGCCGCTCGGCGCCGGCGCCGCGCAGGGGCTGCTGGTGCTCGGCAGCGCCGACACCGTGCATTTCCATCCGGGCATGGCCACCGACTTCCTCACCCGCATCGCTGAGCTCATCGCCACCGCGCTCGGTACGGAGGCGGTTACGCCTACCGCACCGACATGACCCCCGAGGCGCAGGACTGGGTCACGCGCTTCGGCGTGCACCTCGGTGCCGAGCGCCGACTGTCGCCGCACACCCGTTCCAACTACCTGCGCGAACTGCAGGCGCTCGCCGGATGGTGCGATCGCCAAGGGATCGCAGACTGGCGCACCCTCGACACGCAGCATGTGCGTATGTTCGCCGCGCGCTCGCATGCCGGCGGCCTCGCGCCGCGCAGCGTGCAGCGCCGGCTCTCCGCGGTGCGCAGCTTTCTGCGCTGGCTGCAGCGCGAGAAAGTCATCAGCGGCAATCCAGCGGTCGACGTGCGGGCGCCCAAAACCCGCCGTCGTCTGCCGGTCACCGTCGATGCCGACCAGATCGCCCGTCTGCTCGACTTCCAGCCCAAGGCGCCGCTCGAGCAGCGCGATCTCGCGCTGATGGAGCTCCTCTACTCCTCGGGTCTGCGCTTGGCTGAACTCGTGGGTCTCGACCTGCCCGACCTCGACCTGCTTGACCGCACCGTACGGGTCACCGGCAAGGGTCGAAAGGTGCGTATCGTGCCGGTCGGCCGCAAGGCCGTGACCGCGCTCGAGGCGTGGCTGCGCACCCGGTCGGGCCTCGCCACAGAGGGTGAAACAGCCGTGTTCACCGGTCGCAGCGGACGGCGCATCGGCCCACGAGCGATCCAGGCGCGGGTCGCGTACTGGGCGCGGCGGCAGGGGCTACCGATGCACATGCACCCGCATTTGTTCCGGCATTCTTTCGCCTCCCATCTGCTCGAGTCGAGTCAGGATCTGCGGGGCGTGCAGGAACTCTTGGGCCATGCCGACATCGCTACGACCCAGGTCTACACCCACCTTGATTTTCAGCATCTCGCCCGCATCTACGATCAAACACACCCTCGCGCTCGCCGTAAATGACCTGACGGCGACAGCCTCAAGGACGGAACCATGACCGACAGCTTTAATCCTCACGGCACCACGATCGTGGGCGTCCGCCGCAATGGTATCGTCGCCATCGGCGGCGACGGCCAAGTGACCCTCGGCACCACCGTGATGAAAGCGAACGCCCGCAAGGTCCGCGTGCTTGGTCAAGGAAAAGTGCTCGGCGGTTTCGCGGGCGGCACCGCCGACGCCTTCACGCTCTTCGAGCGTTTCGAGGGCAAGCTCGACAAGTTCGGTAACCTCACCCGTGCTGCCATCGAACTTGCCAAAGACTGGCGCAGCGATCGCTATCTACGACGCCTCGAGGCGCTGCTGCTGGTCGGTGACCCTCAAAAATTGTTCGTGATCTCGGGCAACGGCGATGTGATCGAACCCGAGCATGACGTCGTGGCGATCGGCTCGGGCGGGCCGTTCGCACAGGCCGCTGCACGCGCATTGATGGAGAACACCGAGCTCGGCGCGCGCGATATCGTCGAGCGCTCGCTCGGCATCGCTGCCGACATCTGCATCTACACCAACCGCAATCTCGTCATCGAGGTGCTGCACGCATGAGCGATCCCCTGACGCCGCGCGAAATTGTCGCCGAGCTCGATAAACATATCGTCGGCCAGCAGGCTGCCAAGCGCGCGGTCGCCATCGCACTGCGCAACCGCTGGCGGCGCATGCAGGTCGCGGAGCCGTTGCGCACCGAGATCACGCCCAAGAACATCCTGATGATCGGTCCGACCGGTGTCGGCAAGACCGAGATCGCCCGCCGCTTGGCGCGCCTCGCGCGCGCGCCTTTCGTGAAGGTCGAGGCGACCAAGTTCACCGAGGTCGGCTACGTCGGCCGCGATGTCGATTCCATCGTCAAGGACCTCGTGGAGGCCTCGATGAAGCTGCTCCGCGAGGAACAGCTCGCCGGCGTGCAGGACCGAGCGGCTGATGCCGCCGAAGAGCGTCTGCTCGATGCGCTCTTGCCGAAGCCACGGATGATGGGCTTCTCGACCGACGAACCCGCGGCACCGCGCGATGCCGATACCCGCCAGAAGTTCCGCAAGATGCTGCGTGAAGGCGCGCTCGACGATCGCGAGATCGAGCTCGAGCTGCAAGGTACGATGCCGGGCGTCGACATCATGGTGCCGCCCGGCATGGAAGAGATGCAGCAGCAGCTGCGCTCGATGTTCAAGGACCTCGGTGCAGGGCGCAGCAAGCCGCGCAAACTCAAGGTCCGAGAGGCGCACAAGATTCTGCTCGAGGAGGAGTCCGCCAAACTCGTCAACGAAGAAGAGCTGCGCGCCGCAGCGGTGCATAACGCCGAACAGAACGGCATCGTGTTCATCGACGAGATCGACAAAGTCTGCCGCCGGCAGGAATCCCACGGCGCCGATGTCTCGCGCGAGGGCGTACAGCGAGACCTGCTGCCGCTGGTCGAAGGCTGCACCGTCAACACCAAGTACGGTGCACTCAAGACCGACCATGTCCTCTTCATCGCCTCGGGCGCCTTCCACCTCGCCAAGCCCTCAGACCTCATCCCGGAGCTGCAGGGCCGCTTCCCGATCCGCGTCGAACTCAATTCCTTGCTGGTCGAGGATTTCGTGCGCATCCTCACCGAACCTGATGCCTCGCTGACGCGACAGTACACCGCACTGCTCGCCACCGAAGGTGTCGGCATCGAGTTCACCCCCGAGGGTATCCGCCGCATCGCCGAGATCGCCGCACAGGTCAACTCGAACACCGAGAACATCGGTGCACGTCGCCTGCACACCGTCATGGAGCGTCTGCTCGAGGAGCTCTCGTACGATGCTGTCGAGCAGCGCGGCAGCACCGTGGTCATCGATGCACAGCGCGTCGACGAGAGCCTGGCTGCACTCGCGCAGGACGAGGATGTCAGCCGCTTCATCCTCTGACCGCCTCGGTCGCGTCAGCCCGTGAACGATCTTGCGCTCGGCCTCATCGCGCTGATCGTGGCGGCGGTGCCCGTCTCGCTGGGGGTGCTGCTGCTCGCAGATGGCGCCGGGCTCGACGGTGAGGGGCGCACGCGCCGACGGATCCGGATCGCGCTCGCGGTGCTCGCCGTACCGGCACTTGCCTGGACGGGCGTCGCCGCCTGGGGCTGGGCGGGCGCTGCGCACCTCGAACCGCTCTGCCAAGCCTTTGCGACGCCTGAGTATCGCGCCACCACTCCCGTGCAGCCGGGCGATATCCTGCTCGATGCGGTGCCCACCGCGTCCCCACCGCCGCCGTGGTCCCGCGCGTTCGGTGGAGAGCTCATCACCGATCCTGCGTCATCCGCCGCGGCTGCGGCGCCGCTTGAACTCGAAGTGCGGCGCCTGACCCATCATCAAAGCTTCTGGTTTAAGGTCGAGATGGAGCGCTTCCGGCTGCTGCAGCGGCAGTGGGGCAGCGTACTCGCCGAGGGCGATGAGCTCTGGATCACCGCCGGCCGCGCGCGCTACCACTGCGGCATCGTCAGCGGCCGCAACACCGTGCGCGCCGAGCGCAGCCCGTGGCCGGGCGGCGATGGGGTGGCGAAGTTCGTGGAGCGGGGACGGCAGCCTCTCAATGACTGACGAAGACCCCACGGCCGATCCTCAATCCGGCTCCAATGCGATCCTGGCGTGCTCTCCGATGAATTCGGCGATGCGGGAATAGGTTTTCTCGATAGCGGCAGCTGCAGTCTCGCATCTGCCGAACAGGTCCGATGGAACCCGCTTGTCGTTTCCTTGGCATGGGAAGGGCAGCCATGGAGGATGGACGACTAGGTGGTCTGCCCCTTCCGCCTTGAAGGCGGTGAGCAAGGAACCGCCTCCACATCCGTACATCGCGCATATCTTGTCCACCGACAAGACCGACGGAACCATCTCATCGTGCTCCGCGCCGATCATCAGGGTCGGCACATCGATCAGACCCATCGGTAGCATCGGAGAGTCCTGAAGACCTGCTGCATGGACCCTCCGAAGTATCCGAGCGCTTTGGATGTCGCCGCGCTGCCAGCCAGTAGACGGCAAAACTCCGACGGGCTTCCCTGACACCGTCCATGGGGAGCCGCCGCATCCACCCCCTAGCGGCCATGCGGAAAACGCCGCCATGATCGCGAAGCCGACGCCATTCGCACGCCGCGCGATGTAGGGGACGATCTCGGCACCCCTGGAGATGCCGAGCACCCCGATGCGCGAGGCATCCACGGAACCCATTGCCCTGATTTCAGCGAGCGCATCCTCGAACATCTCGGCTGGGACATTGGAGAAGCACTGTTTGCCTTCTCGGTCCACATGGTAGTCGATGTGGAACACGATCATGCCTCGAGCGGCAAAAGCATGCCCCAAGTGCGAAAGCTCTCTCGGAGGGTAACCGCCGATCAGGAGGAGCGCGGGGTGCGGCCCGACGCTCTGCGGCACATACACGGTTCCGGACACCCTGCCGCGAGAATATGGCCGGACCGATGGGCGCCTGTCGCGGTCGACCTGCACTTTCCGCTTTTCGATGAGTTCACCTGCCATCTCCAGCAGGAGCAGATACCGAGTATCGGCATCCAGATCTTTCATATGCTCGCCGTAGAGTTTCAGTGACTCAGCATCACGGACCGGGCGTTGGGACCAGAACAACCTCCAACGGGAATCGATCTCGGTGAGGCCCGACCTTGGCCTGAGATCGAGGAGCCGGCTCTTGCCGGTAGGAACCTCGTATTCCGCCCACGAATACGAAACCTCCTCACCCAGAACATTGGAAAGTAGATGCACACGCACGACCTCGCCACCCTCTCCACTGATGGTCGCATCCATGGCGTCGAAGGCACTTGAAATCGGCGAAACATCAATGCTGGGCCCAGTTCCAGCCCACCCTGAGACACAAAAAAGAATGGCGGCGGCATACATCGAGGTGTGCCGCCGCCCCCCTGATGCCTTCGACTCCCCCGGGCAGGTATAGACTGTAGACGGATGACGCGAAACGCCTCCGGCACTTGATCGCCAGCACATCCATCTCATCTTCGCTTGAGCTACTCTAAAAATTATTAGACATTTGTTTAAAATCTAAACTCCCACTCAGCCACGCAAGGATCGTCAGTTTCTATGTTGAGCAGCTCTTTGAAACATGCTTCATTAATGTAGGGAACGGTACATCCCCCAAGAATGATCGGCGACAAAACTATCAGCAGCAGACTGGATACAACTTTTAAACGCTTGACTATGCATTCCTCCGTAAAGTTCCATCAACCCCCCCCGTTCGACGTAACCTGCGCGACGAACTTACCGTGTAAGGAAGTCGCGCAGAAACGCAGTCCGGAAGGGACCTACAGCATCACAGTTAGGAGTACGCATAGCTGAGCAAAAACCGGACATCGTGAGAACACGATGATCGGCGCAGCAGACCGGGACGCTCATCCTCCCGATCTGGCCCTCGTCAGATGGACCTAGTCAGACCAGGAACCCGAGGTTGCGCGTCGCGAAATTATTGATGCTCGGCGCCACCTTGACGAGATCGGTATCGGTGACTCCGAACCAACTGGCAAGCGTCGCCGCATACTGATCGGCTGAGACCGTCGGGATGATGCGACCGCCACCGATCTCGAGCGTGCCGCCGATCTCGAGCAACGGATAGTCGCCATAGAAACGGCCCCCGCGCACGGCGCCACCCGCGACCAGTTGCACACCACCCCAAGCATGATCAGACCCGTCGCCGTTCGAGGTGAGCGTCCGGCCGAAGTCTGAATGGGTGAACAACGTGACGCTGTCCTGCAGGCCGATCTCCGCCACCGCGTCACTGAACATCTTGATCGAGCTGCTCACGTTGGTCAGCAAGCCCGGCTGGTCGGCGAGCAGCGTGTCGTGCTGGTCGAAGCCCCCCACCGACACGAAGAAGATCTGCCGCGACATCGAAAGCTGCGTACGCGAGGCGATCATCTTGGCGACAGTGCGCAGCTGGGTCTGCAACGGCGTGAGCGTGACGCCCGCGTTCGGCAGCGCGCCGAAGTTCGGGCCCGCAGCGATCGCAGCGTTCACACGGTCGGCGTACTGCAGGGCGCGACGCTGCACGGTAGCGAAGCTGCGCTCATACAGGGTGTTGGTGGAGGATCCGCTGCTCGATGCCAGCAAAGCTTCGAACGATGCACGACGGCCACCCGCCACCCCGGTGGTACCGAACCCGGTGAAGGTGGCCGCGCCGGTCGACCCCGAGACATAAGGTCGCGCGACCTCGCCCGCCTGGAAAAAGGTCTGGCCCGCCAAGGAGACATTGAGCGAGAGCTGTTGATCGGCGGTGCGCGCGGCCAACACATCGGCCACGCGACCCGCCCAGCCGGAGCGCATGACGGTGCGACCCCGCAGACTGTGCCACTGGTCTTGCTGGTCGTTGTGCGAGAACAGTTGCGGTGGCAGCGTGTGTCCGCTGGTCGAAGCGCTCTGGTACTGCGCCTTGGTGGTAGGCCGCACCAACGGACCGATGTTCGGCAGCACGGCGAGTCGTCCGGCGGCGAACAGGTCACGCACGCCGGTCATGCTCGGATGGAAGCCGAAGCTCGGATCGCCGGCGACTTGTCCCACGCGGGTGACCGGCAGCAGCGCCGCACGATCGATCGCGAGGCTCGATGCCGTACCGCCGCCGCGCGAGCGGGCATAGGCGTTGTACTCGGCGGTACTGTTCGGCACCACCATGTTCCAGGAATCGTTGCCGCCGAACATGAAGAGGCACACGAGCGCCTTGTAGTCGCTGAAGCCACCGGTGCCGGCCGCCTGCGCCCACACCGTGTCCGGCGTGCGGCCGAACGCATACAGCGCACCGCCTGCGGCGGCGGCCCGGAGGAACTTGCGGCGTTGGTGGTTCATGCGTTCATCTCTGCAGGGCGTATTCGGGCGAGGTCACGACGAAGTAGATCGCATCTGCGGTCCGCGTGGCGAGCGCATTGGCCGGGTTGGTGGCGGGCACCGTGGTGCGCTCGATCTGGGTCTTGGTCTCCGCTTTCAGGACGGCCGACAGCTGCCCCGCACCGCCGAGCAGCTTGTCAGCGACGCGGTTGACGAGCGCCTCGGAATCCGCCGCCAGTTCGAGTTCGCCCGTGGTGTTGATGTACATATCGTCGGCGTTGAGAGTCGCGGCCTGCGCCTGCGTGCGCGCGAAGGCTTGGGTGTAGAAATAATTGGTGGAGGAGGCCGCGAGGATCTCGGTGCCGAGCTGCATCTCGGGGGAGACATATCCACCGTCGGATATCTCGCCGGGCGGCGCGTAGAACGGGCTGAAGAAATTGAACACGGAGGGCGACATCCCCTGCCCTTGCCCGAACTGCGCCGTGGGCGAACCACCCGCGAAATTGCGTGCGACGCCGAGTTTGCCGCTCGTCGAGGTGGCCGCGTAGGCACGCCAGAACTGCGTCAGTCGCAGCAACGGCTCCTTCAGCTTGCCCGCAACCGCGCCCGCAGGGGGATTACGCGCCTCGGCGTCGAGCAGCACCGCGCGGACCACCGCTTCGAGGTTACCGCGGCGGCCGCTGCCGTCGTTGTTGAAACGCTCGGCTACGCGCTGCACATAGGCCCGCGAGGGATTGCTCGTCACCAATTTCTGGATCAGCTGCTTGGAGATGAACGGACCGATATTCGGGTGGTTGAAGATGTTGTCGAGCGCATCCGAGAGATCCTTAGCGCCGGTCTGGTTCGCGGGCAGCAGGCCGTTCGGCAGGGCTACGCCGTTATAATTCAGGAGTTGCTTGGTGCCGGTCTCGTGCTGCTCAGCGTAGAGCTGCATCGGTTTGACCTGGTTGAAGTTCACCGAATAGGCGAGCTCGACGCGCGTATTGTTGAAGGTGCAGGTCGGGTTGGTGCTCGGACAGGCCCAGTTCCAGCCGGTGAACACCCGCGCGAACCCCTCGGTCTCCACTTGACCAAAGGTCGGGATCGGCTGCCCGGCGGCGTCGTTGCGCACACTGCCATCAAGGTTCAGTTGCACGAGGCCGACGCTGAACAGCTGCGCCAATTCGCGTGCATAGTTCTCATCGGGACGCAGGTTGGTGTTGGCGGCTGCACGACGGTTGCCGAGCATCGAGAGGTAGATGCCCATCGCCGGATGCAGCGTGACGTCCTCGAGCAGCGTGCGGAAGTTGCCGAGGGCGTTGCGCGCCAACATGTCGTGGAAATCAGCGGTGGCGAACGGCAGATTATTGAGCGCACCCACCTGCGAGACCACCATGATCTGTGAGAGCGCGAAGGCGACGCGTTGCCGCAACTGGTCCTCGCCGCGCAAGGCATTGGCGAACCACTGCTCTTGGCGGAAGGTATGGAGACTCGCCGGATTGAACCCGGTCGGTAACGGAGTCGGGTAGGCGGCGGCGACGGCGGGCTGCAGTAGCTGCGACGGCTTGGTGATCTCGGCGTCGATCCAGCGCGAGTAGGCGTTGGTCACATCACCCAAACCGATCAAGCGGGCCGCCTCGGCATCGGTCGCGCCGAAGGTGGCCTGGTTCAGGAAGCGGAAGGCCTCGACCTTGCCGATGGGCGCAGCAGGTGGCACCACGGCTTGGGGCGGTGTCGACGACCCGCTACCACCGCCACCACCACAGGCAGCGAGTAGCCCTAGAAGACC
>Ga0209107_10001268_pt1 | contig 14117 bp, 15 predicted proteins | sample LakErihyJuly2011_2_FD_187460 | JGI IMG/M metagenome (GOLD analysis project Ga0209107, IMG submission 187460) | Freshwater microbial communities from dead zone in Lake Erie, Canada - CCB hypolimnion July 2011 (SPAdes) (version 2) | ecosystem: Environmental > Aquatic > Freshwater > Lentic >... | reverse complement strand
CCTTGATGCGTTCCGAGCCCACAATCGGAACAGTGCGTGGACCCATTCGCCGCGCTGAACTTCCCTTCAGGACAGGCGCTACACGCGGACCAGTCCAGCGCCCCCTTCTCCAGCGAGAAGGTCCCCATAGGACAAGGCTCGCATCGCATGTTGTTCAGGAAGCTGCCGGGGAGACACCCCTCCGGCTGCAACCGGAACAGGACGCGCCTCCCTCCAGTCGCGTCAAAGTAGAAGGGCCAGTCGATCCGGCTGTACCCGTATGCCATGTCCTTCACCTCCCCCCCTCCAGCACAGGCGATCCGCGTGTGATTCTGTCCGTCTTCGAACACGATGATGTGGGTCTGGCCGAGAGCCCTTTCCAGCGTCCCGTCTTCTCCCTCCGATGGATACGCGTGGCATTGGGTTCCAGGAGGGCAAGGGATGGCTCCCGTACAGTTGGGCGGCACGAGGACTGGCAGGAACCCGGGAACGGCCAGCAGGTGGCTCCCGTTGCATGCCAGATTCTCATCCTTGCACTCGATCGGCGCGCTCGATCCTCCAGGGCAGAACGTGCCGTGCCCGCATGGCGCGCATCCGGCTCGCGCGGGGGTCGACACCGTGCCCACGGGACAGGCCGTGCACGCGCTCTCGTGCTGGGCGCCTGCCGCCGTGGAGAACTGGCCTGCCCGGCAGCGCGTGCACGTGGCTTCGTCCGAGGCCCCCGTGCGTGTGGAGAAGGAGCCGGCCTCGCACGCGTGGCACCCCTCCGTCCCGCTCCACCCGCTCTGGCGCATGTGCGTTCCCGCTGCGCAATCCAGACACGCGGAGGCCCGGCTCGCTGGCTGGAAGGTCCCGCTGGGGCATATTTCGCACACTGTTTGGCCTGACTCGGAGGCGAACCATCCGGCGGAACAGGGGTGGCACGACGACGCCTGGGATGCGCTGCCCTGGTCCTTCCCCCATGTCCCTGGCTGGCAGGCGGTGCACAGGGCGGATGCTGGCGAGCTCTGGTGGGTACCGGCCGCACAGTCTGCACACAGGGTGAGTCCCGTCGTCGAGGCGAACTGGCCCGCTTCGCATCGGGTGCAGGCGGTCGCGCCCGTCTCCATGCTGTATGCGCCCGTCGGACAGGCCGTGCAGTTCTCCGGGTGAGCCGCCCGCCTCGCCGGCTGGAACTTCCCGACCTGACACTCGACGCACACGGTGGCCCCGTGCAGACCCTGGTATGTCCCCTTGGAGCAATCCAGGCAAAACGAGCTTCCCGGCGCCGGCTGGAACGTGCCAGTGGGGCATGTGCTGCAATGGCTCTGCCCCTGTCCCGTCTGGGCGTATCCCTGATCGCATCTCAAGCAGGCCGTACTACCCGGGGATGCCTGGAAGGACCCCGGTTCACAGTCTGCACACCCCATGCTGCCCACGTCCCACGCGTATTTCCCGGTTTCACACTGGGTGCAGCGCGTCGCCCCCTTCCCACGCTGCTGGTATCCTGGGAGGCACGCGGCGCACGTGGTGGAGCCATGGGCGGTCTGGAAGTGTCCGGGCGCGCACGAGATGCATGCGCTGCTCCCCCCCATGAACTGGAAGGCGCCTGCAGCACAAAGGGTGCTGGCGGTCTGCCCCGTCCTCGGCACGTATGATCCCGGCATGCTCAGCTGGCACGAGACGGATCCGTAACTGGCGGAAAAGGAGCCTCTCATGCAGCTGAAGCAGACGCTCGTCCCGTAATCCATCGAGTACGTCCCCGCATAGCATGGCGCGCATTTTCCTATGACTAAATCGGTGTAATACTGGCCCGGAGGACAGGTGTTCCCCCTTGCGAGGCGCGTGCAGTGTGCCAGAAGAAGCACAAACCTAATTATTAGTATTGTTGGCGGGAATGTTCCCGCAAGTTCAGACCTCATTCAGGAGGCGGTCTCTAGACTCTAATCCTCTGGAGGAGACAGTGTGTTTTATACGCCCACATTCGAGCGGAAAGTATTTATTTTTTCACGCTCCACGAAAACTCGCATAGTCCTGTATTATGTCCCCCGAGCAAATGGTTTCGCTGTTCGCCGGTTTCGTGGCTGCGTCGGGGCTCATCTGGATCTCAAATCTCGTCGCGTCGCGAAAGACAAGGAGGGAGGCGGTGTATTCCAAGCTTGTCTTCGTCGACCCTGACAAGAATCGTAGTAACAAGACCAACCCTCGTCAGGACACCCGTATTCAGGAATCGTTCTTAAATGTCTCTACCTTTTTCGGGTTGCGACGCTAGATTTCATACGGGAGTTCGAACTCGAACACGATCCCGTTGGCCTGAAGCTGGCGAAGGATGGTGAGGATGAGGCACTCCTCCCTGTGCAGCTCCAGGACCTGCAGCTTCAAGGAGGCCGTCTTGCTCGACGGATACGACGCGACGAGAAACTTACGCACGACCATCTCGCTGCTCCCCCCCAATTTGAGAGCCTTCCCGGCCTTGATGAGCTGCTTCCTGTACCATTTCTTGAGTGCCCAGTTGCTCGAGAGGTTGGGCTCCTTCAAGCCGCTCAGACGGATCGCGCCGATGACCTTCAGCTCCTCGTTGACCGCATCGAGGCGCAGGAGGTGGGTCCATATGAACGAGTAGACGCTCTGCATCACGAGGTTGTGTCCCGGGACGGAGAGCGAGACGAGGTATGCCTTCTTGATGCCGTCGGCGTCGGCCACAATCACGTGGACAAACTGGACCGACAGCGCGATGGCAGCGTCCGCCCCCGTGCGAAACTCGACAATGCACATGCGCTCCGGTTTGATCTTGAGATTATCCTGTAAGACGTACCCGTCAAGCATTTCGACCTTTGAAATGGACGGGGGTCTGGGGTTCTTGCGATCCAGCCTCTCCTGAAATGCATTTTCGAAATCGGTTTGCTTGAACACCACATTGTCCGTTCCAAGCCAACGCCCTTGGAGCGGAACACCCACTTCCCCGACCGACTCGCCACTGCTGACCGCGCTCGTACTGTTTCGTTGCATCATCCACTTCTCAATGGTCTCGAAGGTGTGTGTCATGGTGGCCGCCGGCAGCATCGTGGCGATCGTGTCACCGCCAACCTCGCTGCGCCGTTTTTGATGCGACGGGGGACCCGGCTCATCCCGCTCCGACCCGGTTCGTGCCGATTTGACCCGATTTGTCTCGCGATGCACCCGGTTTGACCCGATTTGACCCGGTTCGACCCGACTCGACCCGCTCTTGCACTCCCGCGAACCCGGTTTGACCCGGTTTGACCCGAATTGACCCGGTTCGACCTGCCTCTGACCCGGTTTGGACCTGATTTTTGCGAGGCATATAACTTCCGAACAAGTCTTCGCGCCTGATCGCCACTCGACTTGCCACGAAATCGATATATCGCCAAAATCATCATGGACAGCAGCCGAGACGTTTCGCAGAGCGCAGGTGGTTGTTCGCATCCATGGAGCGCCCCGCATGCACGCTAACATTTGCGAATTTCAGGAGGAGAAGGAGGAGGCGGGGAGGGAGGGGAGATGCAATTCACGCCGCCGCACTCCCCCACCGGAGCTGGAGCGGCGGACGATCGGGGCGGCGGGGGGTTCATCCCGGAGACCGACGCGAGTCAATTGCAGGGACCAGGGGACGCCGGGGAGGAGGAGGAGGAAGAAGGCGGGAGGGCGCGCGTGGTTCCGTCGAGCCTCGCGCGTTTCTGGGAGGAGAAGGTGCACGATTCGCTGAAAAACTTCCCGATTCCGAACGAGAAGATTGTGAGGGGGGCTTGCATGGTCCCGACGGCGGACCAGTGCCGCACGATGGACGCCCGGTCCAAGTGCATGAAATTGCTCCACAGCTCGGACCCGCTGCTGCTCTCGGACCCGACGCAGACCCTCCCGATGTGCTTCGTGGAGAAATCGGGGAGTGAGATCCCGATGCAGATCCAGAAGGCCCTTTTCTTCTGGGTATCCCTTCTGAACCACACGCAGGCGGACATTGCACACTTCGCGGCGAAATCCGAGACCGTGGATGTGATCCACGGGAAGGACGAGCACAAGGCGATCAAGCGGCTGGAGAGCACGGGGGTCGGGCTGGGCGAGGAGAGACAGCACCTGGCGAGCCAAGGGGGGGACAATGGATTCCTGAACATCAACGACATCCTGACGGACCGCGACCTGGACCAGAGCGGCGGCCTGCACGTCCCCGTCGACGCGGTGAGCCTGTTCCTGGGGTTTGTGGGCGTGTCATTCAAGGACGGCGGCGTGGAGAAGCGGGAGGTGTTCTGCGTCCTCACGGTGGTGCCGGCGGAAAACTTCGACGTGGACGGCTACATACACAGCCGCTTTCTCGTGCGCCCGAAGCCGACCAGTCAGCACTACGATAAGCTGCTGGACTACTACATGGAGGCCAGCAGCTTCTGGAAGGACCTGCTGCAATGCGAGATCTACGAGAATCTGGGGGTCGACGAGAGACGCTTCCGGGACTCCAGCCGGTACAGGCTGATGCCGGGCGGAGGGCTCGGGACCGCCACGGTGCTGTCCCCGTTCCAGATCCCGCTGAAGGTGTTCAACCTGGTCAAGAAGCACCATCGCACGGCGGATCTGGCGACCATCAAGATCATCGGCATGCCCAGGATGACCTTCAAGCATTCCGACGAGACGACGAGCGATTGGATCCAGTACATGGAAAAATCGATCAACGCCAACCAGGAGCGGATGGCGCGCCTGCAGGAGGGGATTCGCAGGTACGACCTGTCAAAGGAGAAGGCGTCCTTGCCCGCCATGGATCTGCCCAGCATGGGGGGTTGGCCGGTGGATGTCGAGGATTCGACCTTCAGCGTCGTGTGCTTCGGCCTGCCGCCCCTGCCGCTCATGCACTCGTTTGATTCGCACGGGATCGGGGGGAAATTCGAGCACTTCATTGCGAGCATCGGGGAGGCGGACAAGGCCCTGCCGAATTTCACGCGCGCGGTCCTCACGGCGTTCCTCATCAACAGCTCCCCCCTCAATGCGCGCCCGGACCTCTCCCATTTCCTGAAGGATTCGCGCATCGCCAATCCGCTGATCTGTCTGCGCGAATGGTTCGGGTGAGCTCTCAAAATATTTCGAACCTGCTCGTCGTGTGTGCGTGCGTGACACCTGCTTTGGCCAGGAAGAATGCGGACCCGTTCGGCCCCTTGATCATCGCCAACCGGAACTCGACGTGGCGGACGGCCATGGAGGAGAACATCAAGATGCTCAGGGCGAAGAACACACCGGTCCAGGAGATCATCCGAATCAAGCGGGACTACCTGGACAGCATGGTGAAGAACCTGGAGAGCATGATCGTCTCCGGCGTCTTCCGCAGCAACACGGTCTCGCAGATGCTGCACATCACGAAGCTGGTGGACTACCGATCGGTCTGCCGGGACCACCCGCAATCCATCCACGCGGTCATATGCGAGAAGAGCGGCAAGGTCCCGAAGGTGCGACGCCACGACCCGTTCTTCCGCGCCTGGGATGCGTTCACCAAGGTCATGGAGGACGCGAACCGGTTCTTCCATCTCAACGCCGGCAACCTCTGCGGCATGGTGGAGCTCCTGATTGCGCAGCTGTTCTTCAAGTTCGCGCACACCAACAAGACGTGGACCTTCTTCTACTGCACGGTGATCTTCGAGAGCGGGAACGGGCACTTCTCGACGCACACGCCGGACGGTCCCCTGCCCAACAGGCTCAAGTTCAACAACGTGGGGTCGGATTTCACCAAGGACCGGGCGTGCGACATCTGGGCGGCCATGTACGACATCCTCCTCATCTCGAAGAAGGACCGGTGCCACGAGTTCCTGACCACCATGCGGACGACGCCGACCGTCATGGAGAACATCACGTGCGTGACGATGGTCGGGGGCAAGATCGTGAGCATCCCGCAGCCGGAGACCAACTTCCAGGTGATGGCCATGCCGGAGAACAGGGACGACCAGGGCGCCCTGATCCATTTCGGGCTGGCGCGCGGGGCGGAGGGGAATTTCGTGTCCGCTCTGGGCCGCGCCGAGCACCCCGTGACCAAGGTTGCCGAGGCCTCGCTCAAGCGCAAGATGATGCCGGCGTGCATCACCCAGATCTCGACCAATCGCCCCCCCAAGGGCGCGGAGGACGCCGAGAAGGGCAAGACGATCGACGCGGTGGCCGCCGTGATCCAGAACGGCACGAATCCGCCCGCGCAGAAGCGAGTCAGGGGGTCGTTTGGCGATTCCGGGTCGGAGTCGGTCATGCCCCGGAACCAGGAGCTCTCCGACGAGATGAAGCACGTCGTGTCCAACTGCCTGGCGCTGACACAGAACATGGCGGGGTTGCAAGTGGCGCTGCTGAACAACATCGGGGCGGGCTCCATCGAGATCTCCATGGGCGCTCTGGGCGGCTACGCTTGGCTGTGCTACTACATCAAGCTGTACGCGGGGGGGATGTTTGACGGCTACATGATCGAGGGGTTCAGCCGCGCGATGGAGGGATACAAGTCGAGGGGGGTGGTCTACTGCACCTGGATCAAGACCATGATGATCATGGCCAAGGGCGGGGACATGCAGGAGACGGTGAGGCGCCTGTGGGGGGACATCGCCTACGACGCGCTGCCGCTCGTGTCCATCCCCGCCGTGGCCTGCAACATCCTGTATCGCTCGGTGAACATCGGGTGCTTCGTGATGCTGACGGTCCTGGCCGAGGATCTGGAGGTCCCGTACATCAGCTGGAAGAGCCTGAACCGATTCTTCTCGGCCACGCAGGCCCCGCCGGCGGACGATCCCGATGTGATGTACGTCGAGGAGTTTGCGCTGCTCAAGCAGTATGTGGTCCGCTGCCTGGACGCCAACCGGTTCTGCCCGAACGACGACGGCCCCTTCGGCCTGCACGAGAACGTGAGCTGCTACATCACCAACGACGGGGTGGACAACACGATGCTCCCGCAGTACAAGACCTCGATAATGCGCATCTCGGCGTCCAAGGACAAGGAGGACAACGAGGACATCACCACGAAGGTGGCGCAGCGCATCGACTCGAAGCACGGGAGGCGCCTCGTGACGATCTGCCAGATGGGGCCCGGGTATTACGCTTACAAGTACTCGCTGCTCAAACTGATCAACGAGTTCAAGCCGGACCTCCGCGGCCTGTGCCCGCGCGAGATGTTCCACTCCGAGAAGCATCTCAAGGTGCTGGGCGTGCAGCAGATGGCTTCCGGCTTGTCCAACTACGACGACCCGGATCCCATGCCGTTTGCCAGGCAGTTCAATTTCAAGGCCGGCCCGAGCGACATCCGGAGCCAGGCGATCGGGATCAACCTCTGGAGCGCCCTCGCGATCGTGAGCCTCCTCGGCGGCACCGACCTGCACTCCAGCCTGACGAAAACCTTTTCGAATCACCTCATGGAGATCATCCTATCGCACTCCCCCTCGGGATTCACGCCAGGCAACATCAGCCCCGGGTTCGATTACGATCAGGTGACGACCAAGCCGCTCAAGTTCTACTTCTCGTCGGAGAACCGCCCGAACCATTTCTGGCGCCCCGAGAATCCGGCGTTTGTGAATTCTGGGGTGCTCGCCATCGCGCCAGCGTTTGCCCGGTTCCTTCCCGAGGACTGCTTCGCCCTTCCCCTGCCCGACATCGCCAAGACCTTGCACTGCGACGTCATGGAGGTTCCTGGAAACGCCTTCACGGTGAGCGAGAGCACGCTTTTTTCGGGGTGGGGTGTGTGTGGCTACTGACCTCTTCTCATTTCTAGACCACGCCGACCCTGGAGCCGGACGTCTGGTATTCGTTCCACATCCCGCACTTCACGGACGGCGAGTATGGGGCCATGATCGTTCGCAGCGTGGAGGACTGCGTGGAGATCAATCTCTACACCAAGGACCGCGCGCCCAAGGACTCACACCAGCTCAACATGGTCGGATGGGACGATTTCCTTCGCAGGGAGAACATGGTGGTCACGCCCCTGATCAAGCGGCTGGGCGCCTGCGTCTCTCTGGTGGACTCGGACGAAGATGATGGCGAGGGCGGAAGGAAGAAGCAGATACTCGGATGCCTGATCTCGTACCCCGAGTACGGCGCGCTGTTCAACCCGAAAACCTGTTCCTACCAGGCCCTCACGACGGAGGACATGGACGTGACTGAGATCTTCTTCGCCGACGTCTTGCTCCACGCCTTGGTGCCCGTGGGTGAGATCCTCTACCTGGACATGGACGTGATCCAGGACGAGCGCTTCATCATCCAGACCGGGGTTGGCAAGCTCCTGCACACCCGTCTGTCGGTGCCCAACACGGCGAACCCGGTGGAGGGGAAGCTGTACGTCGCGGCGTTGTACCAGCCCATGACTCGCAGGGGGCGTCGCGAGAGCTTCGCGAACTGCGTGACGTTTGCGGTGAACCCGTGGGCGGTCCAGCTGGCCTCGGAGTACACCGGGGACGCGGGCAACATCGTCAAGCACCTCAAGTAGTCGCATGTGCTTTCGTTCGCACGCACGCAATCCGAACGCCGGTTATTTAAAAGGCGCGCTCTCATGGCTCCACGTGAGCATATGACGACGCAGCCGACCGATTCGGAAGACGAGGCACAGGCGCTCGTGTCGTCGGACGATGACATGAAAGCCGTGACCCTGGCGAAGAAACGAAATGAAGCTTACGATCTCGAGTTCAACCTGAAACTGAAACAGATAGCGCTGTCCGTAACCATCCTGATCACCCTGATTGTGTGCATGGTGTATTACCCCTCCTTGCTCTTGGGCGTGATGGCATACTCCGCGTTCCAATGCTCGAGGGAGCCCGTGCTTGTCGTGGTGTTTTGCGTGTCCACGGGTCTTTTCCTGGCCTCCCACATGCCCAACATGAAGGTCGTGTGGGTGGTGACGGACGCCATCTATGAGCTGAGTCGCCCCCCCGACGGCAAGCCCGCGTGACGATTTCAAGCGTAAAATAAAAGGGTGGCTCGAAAACATGGGGGGGAGCGTGGATCTCCGGTGTGGTTCAAGATAGAGTGCATGTCCACCACCACCACAGCCTCGACACCAGTGTTTGCGCCGTGCCAGTTCCTGCGCTCCAAGTCCAAGCAGATCTGCGTCATACGCCTCGAATCCACGGGGGTGATCATGGAGATAGAGCTGGAGGAGGCGCTGGACATAGGGCGGGCGTGCCACGTCTGCGCCACGAAACCGGTGGATGCAGTGGTGAACCTGGGGGAATGGCGGGGAGGGATGCACCGGCAGTGCGAGCTCTGCGTGACATCATGGCAAACGTCTGGGGGTCCGAGCGGCGTCATGAGTTACCCGCCCCCCGTGCGATACGTGAGGAAGGCAACACAGCGCGGTGTGAACCCCCCAGCGCTCAAGCGCTGCAAGACTAGCCCTGCCCAGTAAAAAAAAGGCGTTTTCTTGTGCTGATCGTTGTACATAAATCAAACGGGTGGAACTGCGCGCAAAAAAACCACGATGGCCAAACGGCGCCCCGCTGCTCGAGGCAAACCAGTCGCCCCGAAAAGGGAGACAGTGAAGGCGTCCCAGAAAGGGGGAGGGGTGGCGCAAGTACGCGCGTGTGCACGGCAGGTGATCAAGGCGCTGGGCAAGGGCCACACCGAGCGCGTGTACCACCGGGCGCTGATCACGATGTTCAATCGAAACCGGATCCAGCACCGGAGCGAGGTGCTCTCGCCCATCCTGTTCCTCGGGGAGGTTGTAGGATTCGGGCGGTGCGATCTGGTGGTGAAGAACCTGATCATCGAGCTCAAGGCCAACCGCAAGTGCCCCTCGTCGTTCTCCCCCCAGCTGATCAAATACATGTCCAGCCTGAAAGCAAGCGAGCGCCGCCGATACAGGGGCGTCATACTGAATTTCAATCAGAATACGGGCCTCCTTGACGTGTATCAAGCCCCGCTCCCGACTGCGGGGGCGGGGGCCCGTCGTAAGAAGAAGAGGGGGCAGTAGTGACTTGTTGTTGTGCTCATTTCTGCCCGTAGATAGCCTTGGTGATGCCGTGCACCTTGCACTTGTTGCGCGCGCCCTTGACCACGATGGAGACCTCGTTGAGCCGTTTGCGCCTGGACTGCATGCCTCCTGTTTTCGACTGCTCCATGTCGATGGTGTATCCCAGGGAGAGGTCCTTGCATATCCCCGTCCTAATAAACTCGGCGCCGATGGACCCCTCCAGGACCCGCTCGTTGATTTCGAGCACGCACTCGAGGGTTCCGCGGTTCTCCCACGCGGACACGACCCGGCCGAGCGCGACGCCGGTGTGCTCGAGCTTGACCGGGATGCCCGCCCCGCCCGCGGCGTTGGCGGCCCTGACCTGCTGCACCATGCTCTTCACGTCCCCCTCGTTCAAGTAGACCCCGCGATACGAGTCCTTCAGTCCCTCTGGATTGGCCGTGCCCCACACGAGCGTGCTGCCGATCGTCATACTGGACGGTTTTCGGGGGGGGAGGGCGCGCGGGCCTTAAATGGGCGAGGACAGGGCACGCTTTCTTTAATATATTTCGGCGATTCGTGGTATAACAGCACTCCACTTGGGTCTGCCCCCGCGAAATGGAGTACGCGTATGAGCAGTGGTTCAAGCTGGTGTTCCTGATCGCCGTCGCCTGCATCTTCCTCGCAGACGTGTCGTTCCCGCGAGACGTGGCCATCTTCAACCTGGTCCTGCTGTGCATCGTCGAGTTCTAATCAATTGGTCAGGAGCGTGATGAAGTCGCGGAGGAGCGTGTTCCCCTGGTAGATGAGGTACTCGCGCGTCCCCTGGTACGACTTATCCGCCTGCAGCATGACGATGCTGATGAAGATGACCCGGCAGATCACGTCCCACGTCCACACGAACATGCTGACGTTCAGGATGAGCCACGAGGACGTCTTCCCGTTCATGTTCCAGAACTGGCAGTACAGGTGCAGCGCAATCCGGATGATCTCGGGGACCAGGAAGCAGCAGATGACAAAGTCCCTGAAGATCTTGACGTCGGACAGGACCACATTGCCGTTGAACACCATGAAGAGGACGCCTATGAACAGGTACAGGGCCGCGATCTGCGTGGAGAGGGCCATGACGCGCGTGCTGAGGTGGGGATCCTCTTCGCCGGCGTCCTTGCGGCCCAGCAGCACGGACTTGATCTTGAATTTGGCGGCGTTGACCTTGTCGGTCAGCGAGAGGTTGTTCATGAAGCACTCGTACATGAAGCGGCTGATCATCATGTTCAGCAGCCGGTAGCCGCCGATCAGGACGGCGAGGTTCCAGGCCTGGTCGTTGGTCAGCTGCTGGGTGGCGCCGGCCATCCCGAGGAAAATGAGGACGTCGGCGATGTACCCGTCGGACCACGTGGCCAGCAGCGGGGGGGTGTAGTACCGCGCGACGAGGTGGTCCTCGACCATGTACTCGCCCTTGGCGGGATTGGGCATGGGCAGGCCCAGGTCGGCGCCGAGGAGGGACTTGTACGCCGGGTCGGCTTGACCCTCCATCTTCTCCTTGTGGTGGTTGTAGTGCTTGACTATCTTGTGCAGGATCTCCGTGGAGCGGCCGGCGCCTCGCAGGGGGTGCGCCATGAAGGTCCACTGCCCCGGGACGAAGAGCTCGTTTCCAAAGTAGACTATGGCGACCGCGAACAATCCGAGGGTGGCGAGCGTGGTGGTCACGGTGGTGGGGAGCCCGCCATTCGCCTCGAAGTTGTTGGAGTCCCTGAAGGCGACCAGGATGAACACAATGAAGAAGGCGAGATTCCACGCCCACGACAGGAAGGTCCAGAACAGGCCCAGCCGCATGAAGTACTCTGGCTGGCCGTGCCGCACCGGCCCGTCCTCGAGCCAGCTGGCCGAGTACACGGAGAAGCTGGTCATGATGGCCAGCCCCGCCGTCAGGAACAGCGCCCAGTTGAACGAGCCCAGCAGGACCGGTGAGTCGATATCCTGCTGGACCTCGAAGAACGGCCACTGGTTCCTGGAGATGCACGCCCGGAAGACGTTGCGGCTGGCCCTGGGGGAGACGGAATTTTTGAGGACGGACGCCGAGGATATGCAGGCCACGTAGTCGTCCACTGTCAGGAAGTGTCTCACGCTGCCGCCGACGCCCGTCATCAGGATGTTGCACGAGGCGATGGCGGTGTTGACCGCGGTGTTGTTGGTCACGCACTTGTAGTAGTCGTCGTACGAGTCCGGGAAGTTGCACGTCTGGTCGGCGACCCGCGCGGAATGCATGCACTCGTAAAAGTGGGTGAAGGCGTACCCGTTGGACTTTGGAACCGCCAAGTCCTTGGCTGGGTATTGAACGTTGTCGTTGGAATTGAGCGGGGTGCGTGTGGTCGCGACTGCCCAGCCGGTGTTGCCCTCGATCCGGCGGCTGCTCAAGAAGGTGGACGTGATGTAAATCAGCGACTGGCAGGTGTCGGGGGTGCACTTGTCTCCGAGGGAGTACACGGAGATCACAATGGTCATCACGAGGGCCCCGACGGCGGTCAGGAAATGCAGCAAGGTCAGTCCCAAGTGCACCGTGTGCGCTGTGGTCGGAGGGTGCTCATTGTCTGGCAACGGTTGATACGGTGGCCTCATGATAGTGCTCTCCGGCTAGATCGCTCGCCTCGCCTAAATAGTGGGCGACACTGCCAGTTTTAATGGTCTTATATCCCCTTGTTCTTCTCTGCAATCATTTCCACAGGCACCGGTATGTAATAGCGATTGGACTTGGCCGCCTGGGACATGGGCCGGTTGAACACGCTCCGGCCCGACATGGACGACGCCATGACCTGCTCCGCTGGAGGGGCCGACGGGGCGTCCGGGACATACGACGAGGACGCCCCGGGTGGCTGCGGGCCTGGCTCCGGACGCGTCGCCTCGATGGTCCCTGCTATGGCGGGCAGCAGGGGCAGGAGAATCGCGAGCATGGTGGGTGTGGTCAGCATGCCGCGCTCCGCCAGAACCATGCAGGCGCCCCCGCAGAAGACCCCGACGAAGCCCATGCTGAAGAAGCGCACAAACTTGCGCTGGACCGACTGCGGCAGGGGGACGCCCTCCAGGCCGGAGAGCAGCAGAGACGCCTCGAACGCGAGGAGGAACACGGCGGAGAGCTGCCACACCGGCTTGGAGAAGAGATGCAGGTACAGGAGGGGGTGGTTCTCCACGCCCGCCTTGATGGAGCCGTCAAACATGGTGAATAGGCGGAAGGACAGGAGCGCGCACAGTGCCAGGCCCCAGCACGGCCCCGGCCAGACGCTCCTGTTCTCCGTGTCCAGCATGTTGGCGGCCGCGACCATGAGATGGATGATCATGAACCCCAGAAGCGCGCCGGCGGGCACCAGGTACAGGGGCGAGCCGTTGAACAGGAACGTCTGCTGGATCTTTGCGTAGGAGCACCCCGTGAGGTTTCCCGGCGGACTGAACGATCCGAACCCGAACGCGTGGGTGGAGGGGAAGGTGTCGAGGATGTTCACAAGGGTGGAGATGGTGAAGGCGAGCACAGTGGCAAAGTAGGCGGACCTGGGCCCGTTGCTCGCGGGGATGAACGCCTGGAACGCCAGATTCAGCGTGCTCAGGATCAGCATGCCGTAGAACACCTGCGCGCTCAGGAGGTTGAAGCCCCACACCTCCTGCAGCGTCAGCCACACCCAGCCCAGTATGCTCAAGATCCACGCCTCGCCTGAATGGACAAGACCCATAGCTGTGGCACTGACCCCGATCCCGCGCGGGGCATATATATTATAACGCCCGGGAACGCCCTCTGGAATCCATGGCCTCCTCGTCGGCCGACCCCTCCGAGCGCCCCATGACGCGCAGCAGCAACAACAACACCCCCATCAAGATGCCGTTCGAGCCCGTGCTGGACGGCGTGCTGGACGAGGACAGGGCCAATGTGCGGAATGTCATCTACGTGCTGCACGCGCTGAACCTGTGCCAGTCCTGGTCCGTCACCCCTAAGCACAAGGGGTACGAGATAGTGGGCATGGTGGACACCAAGATCAACACCCTGGTCGACTACACGGAGCTCGAGCTGCTCCGAAAGGTGGACCCGCTCCGAATCAGCTCGGCCGGGGTCAACGTGATCGGCGGCGCGAGTCCCACGGTCTCCGTCGTGGTCTTCGTCCTCCGCAAGTCTGAGCCTGTGATTCTCGAGGAGCAGGACATCCTTCGCATCCAACGCAAGCGCAAGTTCTGGGGCGGGTTCGGCGGCACCGCTTAATGTTTAATCGCGCTCATC
>Ga0209107_10001267_pt1 | contig 14126 bp, 24 predicted proteins | sample LakErihyJuly2011_2_FD_187460 | JGI IMG/M metagenome (GOLD analysis project Ga0209107, IMG submission 187460) | Freshwater microbial communities from dead zone in Lake Erie, Canada - CCB hypolimnion July 2011 (SPAdes) (version 2) | ecosystem: Environmental > Aquatic > Freshwater > Lentic >... | reverse complement strand
AAAGATTAAAATAATCATTGGGTACTTTTATTTTTTTTCTTTTTACAAAAAAAGAAAGTACTTTTCTTAGTAACATATCCTTATTTTCGAGATTGGTTTGGAAAACATAATCATCGGGTAGTGGTTCACCAATCTGTTCAAACATAACTTTGAAAAATTCATTATCATCCATAATTGATTTAAACTCATTATAAATTAGTGAATTGGTGTTAACTAAATTAGTAAAAGTAGTGAAGTTGTTTACAGAAAAAATCCTTTCTATCTGAGAGAATGTGTTTTTCCTATATCTTCTACTTTTTATTTTTGAAGATATTGTAATGTCACCAACGGTAATGTCACCTTTAACTAAATCAAAAGTTATACTATTAACATGTGTTGATTTTCTAAAGTATATACAATTTACATCTCTGTTTTTATTATGTCGATATGATTTTACATAAACCTTATCACCTACAATTTTTATACTTCTCTCTATGGTTGTTACCGAAACGGCAGCAAATGGGTTACCATAATGTTTTTTAATGTGTTTATCTTTTGTGGTTTCAAATCGACCATCATGTCTACCAAATTCCGATTTATTTTTTAATGCCAATTCTAAATTAATATTACAGTCTTCCTCAACATAGTAATATCTTGTTTTTGGTCCTTTTTCTTTTTTAGGTATCAAATTAACATATTTAAATGTTGTATTTCCATCAATCAATGGACCAATTGTGGGTAACCTGTCAAAAATTTCCGTAATTTCTGGTTCAAATTCCTCAATTGTTGTGTCAATTTTACAGTAGTCTTTTACCAATGTAATTCCAGCATATACAAATTTTTGATTTAGGATATCCATGTTTATTTATTTTTAGTTTTCAAATATACTGATTTTTTTTGAAAATCAATATTTATCATAAAAAAATTATGGCAGCAAAAACATCAAAAGGTAAATCAAACCCATCACAAAAAATGACTTTCGGTAAAAGAAAGGGTGGAAAAGCTAAAAAATCGTTTAACAAACACGATAGTAGCGAGAAAAACTATAGAGGTCAGGGTAGAAAGGGTAATTAAAAACTACCTCAGTACTATTTTTGTCTTAGTTTTTGTCTTAGAACTGTTTGGTTGGGAATACACACCATATTGAGGTGTTAGATTATATTCAATCTGACCAAACTTTCTAAGATATTTATTACCTTTACCAGGTTTTAAATAGGCTATTGTCATATGTGGGTGGTAATCGGGAAAATCCGAAGTATGTGGAAACATTTTAAGTTCCTCGTTACATTTGTGTAAAAACATATCACCCTTAGTTGGGTATTTCATATCAAATTTAAGAACATCATATTTTTCATTTTGGAACAATGATGGGTTGTGAGCTATTAAATCTCCAAACTTAAATTCACCCATAACATTTTTTACATCTTCAAGTGTGACTCCATCATGTAACCCATAAAGAAGTGTGGTGTGTGGTTCATCCTCTAATCCAAATGAATTATTACCTTCTTCCGTATAAATGTCTTTTTCGTCAATCATTTTATGTAGGAAAGTAATTTCGGGAAATTCAAAATATAACATAACGCAACCAAAATCATAATTTGGTTGCGTTTTTTCGTTTAATATGCTCATCATTTTAATCACTTTAAATCCAATTATTTGTCTTTATTAATATTTCCTTGAACAGACCAAGTAAAATCTAATTTTACATCATTTTTAAATAAGGATGTGTCCTCCATATCAATATATTGATTGGTGGTGTAACCATTCTTACCACTAACGGTTGACAATGCGTGACACGACATACAATTGGTTTGCATACCATACACAAAATCAGGTCTGAACTTATTAGGTAAACTGAATACTTGAGGTCCAAATCCACCCTCTAAATAAGGATTAAATGCGATAATCGGTCTTGTATTTTTATCACTACCACCTGTTATTGGTTGGTTTGGCCATACCATAGCATAAGCCGCACTAACCGCATAATGTGAAGCCGCACCTTTTAATTCTTTTGGTCTTAATCCCGCTTCAAATTTTGAACTCGGTGACGGTGGATTAGATGGGTCAGGAGACCAAAAATAAGTTTGCCATGTCCAATTCTTAAACTCTTTAGTGGTAACATGCATCGCAACTAATAATACATAATCACCCTCGATGAATTGTCTACTCGGTGTAGTTCCAACATCTTGATGTGAATTTAAATAATCAGCCCCAACTCTATCAACTTTATAATTAATAAAATCACTAACATTACAAGTTGCATTTTCAATTTCTGATTGAGATGGATTAGATGATGTAACAGGAACTAATACTTTATTTTGTTTTTGTTTGTTATTCACATCTGCATATACCCATTTTTGCCATTGTGTATATCTGTACGCCTTAGCTGGATTTGGTGACTCCCAAACGGGTACTCTAATTAAACCATTCTTGTTTGGAACACCAGTATAATATGTTGGTTTAGTTGTAATCGCCGTATTAGGGAACTCAGGAACTTTACCAATACCATCTTTAACACTATACGACATCAATTTACTCTTATTGAACAATTGATTTGATGTTACAAAATTTGCTGCTGATGGGTCATAAGAAACCGTTTCCAATACAACAAAATTAGTATCGATTGGTTTAGAACCATTGGTTAATAGATGACCATGTAAAAATTGTTTGGGTACACTTAAAGATGTTCTTTGATTTCTCGTTTCACCATCTTTAGCAACAATACCTTGAGCGGACATTGCAGCCAATTCTTGTACCCCCATCCATGTTTCAAACACAAGTAGGTTTTGTCCATTGTAATTTTGATTTGTTGGTTCAGTAAGACCCGCCCAAATACCCCACGCATGACTTACAATTTTTGTGGTATCTTGATTATCTAACCATTTATAAATGGTTGTTGAATCTTCAGGAAAATTAAATCCGTTGATTGATAAATCTTTAGGGAACTGAGCCGGTGTAATTGTGTCTTCTGTTTTGGTACATGAGTATAATACTACGAACAGACCAAAACATAAAATTAAAATTTTTGCTATTTTCATTTTCTTATTTGTTTTTTTTAATTATAACATTTTATTTTTTAAAAGTGTATTATAAATCTCTCAAGATTTTTTAATTTAATCTTTTTAATACATCACTAATACGTAAAAACATCTCAATTGCAACTGGTGCCGATAGTAGGGAAATAAGAAAGTTATTTACATAGGAATATACAGTTATCACACTACCTATTGTAATATTTTTTGTGGTGGTTACTAATAGTATAATTGAAAAAAGAAGAAATATATACTTAATACCGTTTATAAGAAACCAATTTTTACCTTGTATTGTTGATTGACATATTTCAATCTTTCTTCTTCTGTTAAAGAAAGATTCGGAACTCATATATCCACTTTCAATAGACTTAGCCTTTTTTTCGTAATGGTTATTTGATATCTTAATACCTTGTTTTATTTTTTTATAAAGTATAAATACTGAACTAACAATAAAAATAATTGAGGTACTAACAAGTATACCAACTTGCCAATTCTCAGAAAATATAAAAATAAGTGAACCAATTATAGTTACAATTGTTGCAATATAATAATGCACATAACCTTCTAAGACATTAACAATTTCATGTGCCATATCTGTTCTAGCAATCTTAGTTGAAACATCAACATCATCCTTTTTAAGGAATTTTAACGCTATGTTATTATAGATGGTGGTGTAGACTTTTGTGTCATAAACCATTCGTTTGTAATTAAAGAAGTTTGATAAGAAATATGAAACACCTAAAAGTATAATCCAATACCAGTTACCAACAATCAATCCATCAATACTCTTACCCAATAAGAAAGGTGTTGATAAAATGGAAAGTTCTGTAAGTAACATAAATACATATATCCATGTTAATTGGGTTTTGTATTGTTTAAATACCTCAATGATTTTATTCATAAATTAATTTGAAAGTGGCATTTTTATTGATGAGTGACTTTTGTATCCATCAATCTTAAAATCCGATGGTTCTAAATGACCAAACAAACTAACATCAAATCCTTTCCAAAATGCGTCAGTTTTTGGTAATTTTAATTTTGGTAATTCAAAAGGTTCTCTCGAGTGGTATGGTATTTTGTATGATTCATAGTATTCACTCAATCCACCACCAAAAGGAACTTGTTCATCAACTGCTGTTTGGTAAAAATTTCCCATGGCGGTTTTTAACAATTCATGTCTTTCTTCTGGCGTATAAGGTCTACCAATTTGTTCCTTAACACCTTCAATTTGATTGAGGTATATGTGGCAATCACCTAAATTACCAATTAATTCATCTGGAACCATATTTACAATTTTACCAATAATCTCTAAAAGAAGCGCGTATGATGCAATATTAAATGGCAAACCCAATGGGACATCATTTGACCTCATATTAAACATCAAAGAGATTGCTCTTCTTTGAGGAACTACATTAGGTCCTAAACTATCTAAAAATTCGTGTCTATACACCAATTTTAATTCTTCAGTTTCATCGGTATGGTGTGTTTTAGTTAAACAATCCTCTCTAATTAGTGGATTAAACTTATCCGCAATACATAACCTTTCTTCCAAACTCAACTCTCTTGTATAAACTTGAAATCCATAATGACAAGGCGGAAGAACGGATGCTTCTAAATCTGCGGGATTCCACGCAGTAACCATTAATCGTCTTGAGTCTGGGTTTGTTTTAAGGTCGTTGATTAGATTTTGGATTTGGTCTATACTCGTTTCATATACTCCAGGTTCAACAATCTTTTCGTCTCGTGTAGTTTTTCTAATCCAATTTCTCCATTGTGCTCCATAGATAGGACCTAACTCACCCCACTTCTTAGCAAACTCATCATCGGTTTTGATTTTGTCAATGAATTCTTCTATTGTAAATGGTTCAGTTAATGTTCTATTTTTCTTAGAATTCTCTAATAATTTGGTTTTACCAATATATTCACCTTTATTATATCTTTTAATATAGGCTTGGTAAGCATCACCATCCCAAATATGACATCTATTATCAACCAAATACTTGATGTTTGTATCACCACGTAAAAACCATAGTAATTCAGTCACCATTGTCTTCCAAGCCATTTTCTTGGTTGTAATCAACGGAAATCCAGTTTTCATATCGTGACGGATTTGTCTACCAAATACTGAAATGGTACCACCATTTCTTGTTTCTTTTTTAACTCCATTATCAAGTATGTCTTGAAGTAGGTTACAATAATCTTTATCTAATTTATTCATAATTTTTTTATTGTTTTTCCATGAGGGATTGGTTTACCATTTTCATCAATACTGACAAATACCATTTTATCTATTTTTAATATTTCATTTTTGGTGTCTTTTATTCTGGCAACAACCTTTAATGTAATTGAAGTTCTACCAAATGAAACCGCATCAACACCAATTTCAATAACATCATTAAGATATGATGGTTTCATAAAGTTAATTTCTGACATCAATTTTGTAACAATTTTATTTGTTTCTAACTGACATATGGTATAGATTGAAGCTTCTTCGTCAATCCATTTTAATAGTTGTCCACCAAACAAAGACCCCCTTGAATTGAGGTCTTCGTATTTTATTAATTTTCTTGTTTTAAAGTTCATTATCTAATTTGTTCATAATTTTTTATTGTTTTATCCATTTTCTATCTGAACTTAATTCATATGTACCAATAAAAGAATCAAATTTTTTCCACTCTTCTGGTGATAGTAGAGATAGTGTGTTTACCCCATTAAAAGAATATAGGTAGTATGTTTTACCTACTATTGGGTCGAATGATATTTTAGACTCCCAAACCAAAATAGAATCATTATACTCTTGATATAGTTTTTCTATTTTTTTTATGATTTCATTTTTTTCTTTATTAAAAACATCGACCATTTTTTTGGCCGATTCAGTTTTTATTAAATCAATTTTTGGTAATTCAAAAGAGGGTGCACCAATATTAGTTGGGTACGATTTAATCTTTGCATCATAACCGTTTAATTCATCCCAAACAACTAAATCTGGTTTCTTTTTTTCATTCATTTTTATGTTTTTAAATTAATTTTTAGTACATCCACTCAATGCACTAACAATAACGGCAATCCCATAAATGAGTGTTATAAAAAATATAATTTTTGTAATTATTTTTTCCGTTTTTGTTTGCATTTAATTACTCAAATTCAATTTTTTGAGTTACAATGTACTCCTTTAAAGCGTTCTCAGCTTCAATTTTTGTATCAAACGTACCAATAACTTGGTCGAACTCTGTCGGGTTGTTTACCCCGAATTTACCGTTTAATGTTTCATAAACGAATGTGTCTAAAATTTCTTGTGCTACCATTTTTTTTATTTTATTTTTTAAAAATTATCCCAATCTGTTAAATCAATTTCTTCTCCCGTTGCTTCATCCTTTGCCCAAACAATAGTCCCCAAACCAGATGGTGTGAACATGAATGTCCATCTTTCACCGGCTGTTGGCATGGAATCATTCTTTTTTTTCATTTCTTTTTTCCACTTCTCGAATTTTTTAATTTCCGATTCGGTTAGTTCAAATTTATACATAATCACTTTTGGTTATTCTTATTGTTATTCCGGCAGTACCTGAAGAAAGTTCATATTTGTTGAATCTATTATCATTAATAAACCCATAATTTTTAAATCTAAAAATAATAACTTCCTTATCTTCAAAATAACAATGAATTGCGTTTGTTGCATAATCAATGTGGGGGTGTTTTAATAGACCTTGTTTCCATGGTTGTTTAAAATCGTCTTCAAATTCTTCAGGTGTTATATGAATGTACATTAATTAATAATTCTTCCAAAGAGTTTCTGTTTTTATTTTAGGATTAAAGTTACCATCAATGGTTTTAACTTCGAAATTAATCTTAGTAAAACCGTTATCAGTTAGCGTTTCATATAGTTCACAATCATAACCACTAATTAGAATTTTAGAACTACTATTAATAACCGCATCTAAAAAATCTAAATGACCTTCTCTATTCATATCAACACTATACCTTGCTCCGGTTCTTGTTGATTGTTCATAAGGTGGGTCACAGTAAATCATATTCTTTGAGTCGTTATATTTCCTGATTAAATCATTACCGTTTGTATTAGTAACGATTACTCTTGATAAACGATTGTGAAGTTCAGGTAATCTATCAATACAAGATAAGAAATCAGAAACCGCTTTACTCATGTTTCTTCTAATACTTGAGTTAGATGAGAAACCACCAATGCCGTTATGTGATGTTCTATTTACATAGAAAAAATAAAACGCCCTATCTTCAATTGAGATTTCTTGTTTTAGTTTTTGTTTGAATTCTTTTCGGATATCATCGGAATAAAGAATCAAGTCACATCTGTCCTTAAATCTTTGAAACATTTCAGGGTCAGATAGTACCTTATACAATGAATAAACATTTTGGTCTAAGTCGTTATAAACTTCAACCTTTGCTGGTTCTTTTTTTAAACCAATAGAGTACGAACCACCAAATGGTTCAACATAAATGTCATAGTCCTCTTTGTTTGGAAAATATTGTATAATATTATTGAACATCGTTCCTTTACCTCCGTAATATCTTATGGGTGAATTCATTTATTAATCTTTTTTATACTCATCTAATAACTCATCATTTGTGAGTGTACCATATTTGTTTGATAATTCATCTGTATTAATTTCAGCGTACATTACATGTAATGTATTTTTTAACTCGTCCGCCAATGATAATGACTCAGAAATAACTCTAAGAATTTTATATGGGTCAGCATTAGAACCCGGTCTTCTATCCTCAAGATAGCCTTTCCATGTTTCACCAACAGTTTTTGGTACTCTTATTGATGCTCCTCTATCTGATATACCCCATGAGAATTTATCAATAGATTGAGTTTCATATTTACCGGTTAATCTTAAATGATTATCCGAACCATAGTTATTAATATGTTCTTTTGCTCTTGAATCGAATGTTCTAAAGATAGCAGTGAAATACTCTTCTCCACCTTCTTCTCTCATTTTCTTATTTGAAAAGTTTGTATGTAAACCTGAACCATTCCATTCTCCTGTTGTGATTGGTTTAGGGTGTAACTCAATTGCTACCGAATATCTTTCAGAAATTTTATTTAAGAAATAACGAGACATCCATAAATCGTCAGCACCTTTTAATTTACCTTTAGAAAATATTTGATATTCCCATTGACCCAACGCAACTTCTGCGTTCGTTCCTTCAACATTGATACCATAGTTTAAACACATATCTAAATGTTCATCACTAATAAGTCTACCAACAACATGACCACCAACACCACAATAATATTTTCCTTGTGGGTCAATCATCCCACCATTTTCAAAACCCAATACAGGTTGGTTATGTCCTGAACGAATAAAATATTCTTGTTCAAATCCAATCCATAAATCTTCATCTTCATTTCCTAAATGGAATCTTTGATTTGATTTGTGTGTTCCACCATTACCATCAAGTACCTCACACAATACATAGACTGTTGGGTAATCATCTTTACTGTTTTCGTTTTTATAAAATCTAACCGGTTTTAAATAACAATCGGAGAAGTTACCCTCCGCCTGATTTGTTGAACTTCCATCAAATCCCCAATTAGGAATTTCACTAATGACTAATCCAGTATTTGTTGGATTATAATCGACAACTTTAATTTTGCTTCTAAGACTTGGTTCAGGTAAACAACCATCTAACCAAATGTACTCAAATTTTATTTTCATATATTACTTTTTTGAATATGCTTTTTGTGATTGAACTCCCGCCATGAATATTAACCATCTAATAGTTAATCCCCAAGAGGGTGTGTAAACTCCAGTTTCTAAAAACTCATATTTATGGTAGTAAAAAACTGGTGTTGGGATTAAAAACCAATGATGTTTCTTTTTAATAATAAAGAAATCGGTTATCCATTTTTCTTGTACTTTATCCATTTTTTTTATTTTTTAAATAATCAAGTATGATATTAAACGAACCTAATGAGATAATACCAAACCCGAAATATTTTTCAAGTTCAACATTATCAGTTTGTAATCCGTACTTCTCAATTAGAATGCCCGTCAATATCATCATTATGTATATGATTCTTTTTATTTTCATTGTCTTTTAATTTTTCTAAACATTTATATATGCAATGGGATTCCAAGATACTAAAAGCACCCTGTTTATTTGCATGATTAAGAGCCATTTCAAGAATGGCGTGTGAAACTTCGGGTTTTAAATTGTTGACAAATACGTTCAAATCTTCTTTTTCATCGTATTCAAACTCCCCACCAAATAAAAATTCACTCATATTGACAAATATATGAAAAAAAAACGAAAAGACAAAATATTTATTTAAAATATGTCGGTAATAATAAACAACAAACTATACTCAGCAGAATACTTATCCACAACTGAGGAAATAACTAAAGGTATGATGGGTAGACCTTCATTAGAAGGTTGTATGGTTTTTAAAATGGGAATGGGTCACCATTCATTTTGGATGAAAAATTGTCTAATACCGTTAGATATTGTATTTGTAAATAAAAATAGAATCAACGGTATTCATCTAAACTGTCCATTGGTTGACCGACACAGAATGACACCACCAAAATATACAGGTATAGGTGACCATGTTATAGAATTTCCAGCGGGTACCGCTAATGACTTTAAGGTTGGGGATAAGGTTAATATGTACTTAGGTACACCTAAGAACCCGGTTCAGTAAACAATTTTAATTGTTTTTTTTCATCTCTATGACCATAGATTCTACCCATTGCTATGTTTGTGTAGTTTTCTGATAGTTCAAAACCAATAAAGTTATCTTTATTACCTAAAACTTCATTTGCTAAAAATGTTGTACCACTACCTGAAAACGGGTCCATGATAATATCATTTTTAAATGATAGGATTTTAATTGCTTTCATTGGAATATCCAATGAATATGTTGCTTTAGTTAGTGATTTGGTATCGTTAAAGTACTTCCATTGACCAAAAACAAGTTCCATAAACTCATTTTTATCTTTATCCTCGTAGATTCTTTTATTCTTTACTTTACCTTCCTCATCTTCAACTTGAGTTGTTGTGTAATCCCAAAAAGGAAGACCTTTAGAATTTTTCTTATAGTCCTTTTTATATGCAAGAATTACACATTCTTTAGGGTTGTAAATGTAAGGTGAAGAAGATGACATCCAAGAACCCCAAGCCGTAGTTTTTGAACGGTGTGGAGAATCTTCCTCTAAATCTACGATACCAAAGAAACCGAAACCAATTTCTTTCATTATTTGCCAAAATTCGGATGCGATGAATACTCTACCTCCTCGTTCTCTAACATTAACTTCATATGGTATGTTTAATGCAACCCTACCATCATCCTTTAGTGTTCTATAAACTTCAGATAACCATATTTTACACCATTCAAAGTAATCATCCATAGGTTCGTTGTCAATGTGTACATCATATGAAATACCAACATTATACGGACAACTTGTTACCACTAAGTCCACACAACTGTCAGGTAGTTGTTTCATACCCTCAACACAATCAATATTGTGGATTTTATTCAACATTTTTTTAAATTCAGGTAAATTTTTTATTTTGTTTTCCATTTACTATTTGTTTTCTATTTGATATCTTTCGGTAAAGGTAAGTAATAAAAAACAATAAAACAAATATTTATAAAAAAACATTAAAATTATGGGAGAATTATTAAAAACATTAAAAGAACAAAATTCAAGTGAATTAATCACTAAATGGGAAAATATTGGGTTTCTGAGTAATACCAAAAATAAAAGAAATTCGGCTTTGGCTTGTGAATTTTCTGCATTATATCTATTAGATAATATAGAAAAATATAATGGTGATATAACAACTTTAACACATCCAGTTATTGTTAGAATATTTAGAAAAATCGAAGAAGATTTACCCACTCAACTTATTTTTGATAAGGTGGTTGAAATAATTACAACATTCAAAATTAAACTTGATGGGATACAAAAAACTGATGAGTGGATTAACAGAGGTGAAAATAAAGTAAAAGAAGTTGAGACTGAATTTATTGCTGATTTCTCCAATAATTTTCCGTTTGAGTTTGGTCCAGCACGAGGATAAAAAAATAAAATAATATAAATAAAACATAAATTATGGGATGCGGATGCAAAAAAAAGAATAACCCACAACCAATTGGGAATTCACAAGTAACTATTCAACTAACTGAGGGTGGTAATCAAATTCAACAACAAGTTAATCTTATGGAACAACAAGTTGACCAATTAGTTAAAAAAATTGACGAAATTAACGATACATTAGATACACCTATTTCGGAATAACAACACCAAACATTTATCGGACAATGTCCGATATTTTTTACCCTATCCGTATATATAATTTATATACCGATATAAAATTTACATACATATATATAAAATGAGTAGCAACACAAATACTAAACTTACTAGCGTAAAAATAATTGATAGAAATTACTATGAATTTAAGAAAGTAACTTTAGAAACGGATTTAACCTTACAGAAATTTGTAAATAGGTCAATAGATTTATTTTTAAAAGATTCTGATTTTAAAGATAAGGTACAACAACACGAGACGGGTGGTGTAAAAAACTCAAAATATTAAGTCATTAATATTTGTTATTGTCATTAATTTTTGATATATTTCAACAATGTCATTGTCAAATTTCAAATTATTAAGTGGTTATGGATTACCTGAAGTCGGATTAAATATTCGAACAGTTGAGGTTCGTAATGGTGTAAGAAGAATTAGAGCCCAATGGACACCAGAAATGGTTCAGGATTTAAATGTAAACCATAATATTGACGCCGAAGCGGAATTAATGGCAATACTAAACCAAGAACTAACCGCACAAATAGATAGAGACATAATCCAAAATATGATGAGACCGATTGCCAACGACTTAGTATCCGTTCAACCGATGGGTGAACCTATCGGTCAACTTTTCTATATGGAACATGTTTATGATGGATACAACTTTAAAAAATTTAAATTATTAAAAGGATGATTACAATAATATATTCAACACATAAAGATTTAAACTATAATAAATCTTTTAAAGAACACTTAACAAAAAGTATTGGGGTAAAGAACTTTGAAATACTTGAGTATGAAAACTTCAATCAATATTCTTTATCTGAGATTTATAATCGAGGTATAAGTGAATCAAAAAACAACATTGTTGTGTGTCTACACAACGATATTAAAATAGAAACAGGTTGGGGTAAGAAGTTACTTAAAAACTTCCAAGAAAACCCCGAATACGGTATCATAGGGAAAGCGGGTTCATGTTATTTTCCTGAATCAGGAATATACTGGGAGAAAATGCAACAAACAATGGTTGGTCAGGTTTATCACCATCCCGAGGGTCAAAATAAATGGTTGAGTAGATATTCAACTAAGTTACCAGAATTAATACCAGTAGTTACAATTGATGGTTTATTTATCTCATTTGATAAAACAAAAATTAAACATCAATTTGATGAGACAATTGGGAAATTCCATTTTTACGACCATTCTTTCTGTGTTCCAAATTATTTAGATGGTGTGAAGATTGGTGTAACATCTTCTTTTGATATTACACATCAGTCTGTTGGTCAACCAAACGAAGAATTTTTTGAATCAAAAGAAAAGTTTTTAGAGAAGTATAAATCAAACTTACCATTAGACTTAAAACCTGAAAAAATTTATATTGAAAACATAAAAGAAAAACCATTGAAGAATATTGGTAAAGTCGCAGTAATTATTCCAACTAAAGGAAAATTAGAGTTATTACTACCTTGTCTTGATTCATTTAATACTCATTGTAACACTAATTTATTTGATATTTTTATTGCCGATACAGGTTCTTCCGATGAAGAAAAATCTAAAATAAAAGAACACATTTCATTAAGAAGTAATGTTAAATTAATCGAATACGACTATTATAATTTCGCCAAGATTAATAATGATGTAGTAAAGAATCATGTAACAGATGAATTCAATTATATTCTATTCTGTAATAACGATATTAAACTATTGAACAATGTCATTTATAATATGTTAACTGTCTTCAAAGAAAGTGGTAATGTCGGTACTGTTGGGGCTAGATTACATTTTGAAGATAATACCGTTCAACATAGTGGGGTTATGGTTAATATGGATAAAAATAATGAATTAAGACTTGGTCACGTTGGATATGGTTCGTATTATAATTTTATCAATAACAATACAACCATATCTGGAAATACAGGTGCATTATTAATGATTAGAAAAAATATTTTTGTTAAGTGTGGAATGTTTAACGAAAATTATGTGGAATATTTTGAAGATGTTGAGTTGAATTTAACTAGCATACTTTTAGGTTATAAAAATCATATTTCCGGTAAGTCTGTTGCCGTTCATTATGAATCTAAATCAAGGAATGAGGTATTAGGTATTAATGAAAGACAAAAATTAGATGGTGAGAGATTATCGGAATTTTTTAAAAAACACCAACATAAATTATTTACAAATGGAAAATAAGATAACATTCATTATACCGTCATTAAATAGACCAACAATTGTTAATTCAATTGAATCATTATTAAAACAAACTAATCCAAATTGGGAGTGTATTGTTATTTATGACGGAGTCGATGGTCTCGATTTTAAAGATGATAGAATTAAAATAATTAAGATAGATAAGACAGGAGTAGTTGGTGAGCATAATGGTCAATCTGGATTGGTTAGAAATATTGGGATTAAAAAAGTAAAAAAATGTTCTAAAGTTTCTACCGGTAACATTTATAGTAATTGGTTTGGTGTTACCACCACAGAATGGATTGGGTTTTTAGATGATGATGACACTTTACATCAAGACTATGTAAAAGATTTATTTGGGAAATATTCTCATTATGATTTTGTTGTTTGGAGAATGATTTATAATAATGGTCGTATCTTACCACCACCAAATAATGATGAATTATCATTTGGAAGTGTTGGTATTTCTTTTTGTTTTAAAAATAAATTTGGGAATCTGTTATTCGAAAATAACAGAAATGGTGAGGATTATGATATGGTAACAAAGTTAAAATCATTAACATCAAATTTTATGGTCGCTCCTGAAGTATATTATAATGTAAGGCACTAGTGAAAACACATTTAATTATTTTT
>Ga0209107_10001265_pt1 | contig 14145 bp, 7 predicted proteins | sample LakErihyJuly2011_2_FD_187460 | JGI IMG/M metagenome (GOLD analysis project Ga0209107, IMG submission 187460) | Freshwater microbial communities from dead zone in Lake Erie, Canada - CCB hypolimnion July 2011 (SPAdes) (version 2) | ecosystem: Environmental > Aquatic > Freshwater > Lentic >... | reverse complement strand
CAAATTTACAAAAGGATTGCAATCCACAAGAAATACATTTAGGTTTTCGAGCCAAACAAATGTATCGACCATGCAAAATCAACCAGTGATGAGCAATAGACAAAAGATTGTTTGGTATATTTTTCACAAGCTGTAACTCTGTTTGCAATGGTGTTTTCGCCCCTGTGGTTAATCCAATTCGTGCCGCTACTCTAAACACGTGCGTATCAACTGCCATAGCCGGTTGATCATAAACAACGGATAAAATCACATTAGCCGTCTTTCGGCCAACGCCAGGAAGTTTGATTAAGTCCTCTATTGAATCAGGTACCAATCCATTAAAATCCGAAATCAACATTTTCGCCATTCCAACCAAATGTTTTGCTTTATTATTTGGATAAGAAATACTTCTGATGTAAGTAAAAACTTCATCTGATGAAGCAACACCAAGCGACATAGGTTCGGGAAATCGTTCAAACAACTTTGGAGTAACTAGGTTTACGCGCTTGTCGGTGCACTGTGCAGATAAAATAACAGCAACTAATAATTGAAAAGAATTCTCATAAGCTAATTCGGTTTCTGCTAATGGCATATTTTTTTTAAACCATTCAATTACTAATTTATATCGTTCAATTTTAGTCATTCAAACAAAGATAAGTATCATCATTTCAATTAAATCATAAAAAAAGGCGTTTCCCATATAAGAAAACGCCTTTCAATAAAAACTGTATTACTAATGGACTAGCACTCCGTTATTCCAAATTTCTGTACCAAAAAGTTGCTCATTTGTATCATTGTACTTCCAAGTACCTGATTTTAATCCTGTAGAAGTCCATGTACCAACATAATTAACTTTTCCGTTTTCGTGCCATCCTTTCCAATTACCTATGTGTTGTCCCGCAGCGTTAATAATCCCCTCTTCAGCTTTACTTCCATTCTGATGGTAATAAGTTGCCATACCCGTAGTACGATTAATTTCTGAAGATAGCTTTCCATCAACATGCCAATTTTTCCAAACCCCAATTGAAATTCCAGCGTTTGAATAATATTCTTCAGCAACTAAAGATCCGTTTTCATAATGGTATTTCCATGTTCCAATTTTGTGGACGACAGCCATTTTTTTAGCAATGGTTTCTTTGCTATCCGTACTAGTAATACCAGGGTCGGCATTGTATTGACCTTGCTCAACTATATTACCATTGGCATAAAGTTGTGTGTGGTTGTATTGTGCGAATGAAAGAACTTGCACACCTAAAAAAATTGAAATTAAAAATAAACGTTTCATTTGTTTTTAATGTTTAATTTATTGTTTAAGGTCTCCGTTAATTATTTAATAACTGTTACGTGACCCATATATTTATGTTTTTTATAAAAAATATCACTCAACATAACCTTCCAGACATAGACATCATTTTGAACAACGTCGCCAAGACCCAATACAGTGCCATCCCATTCCTTATTGATATCAGTTGATGTAAAGACTAAATTACCCCAACGATCAAATATCCAAATTTGATAATCAGTTATTCCATAACCAGAACCAAAAAATCCATCATTCTTTCCGTCGCCATTTGGAGTAAATGAATTTGGAATGAAAAATGCAAAGTCTGGCGCAACAATAATTTCAATTGTGGTATCATCTACGCAACCAAACTGATTTGTTACCACAAGATTTACTTGGTAAACACCACCTACTTCAGCAGAATAAGTGTACTGTGCATTCTGAGTGTTCGCAACATCTAATGCAGATGTTAAATCGCCGAAATCCCAAGACCATGTTGAAGGATTTCCTGTCGATAAATCGGTAAAGGTAACTATAGGACTTAGGACAGTTGTTGGATTAGGTGTTGCGGTAAAATCAGCATGTGGTACTGGCTGTACCGTAATCATATTCGGAATAGTTAAAGTAGAAGTGCAACCTCCTGTACCAACAGCAACAAGCGTAACAGAATAAGTTCCAGATGTAGCATAGCAATGGGAAGGATTTTGCATCGGTGAAGGAAGTGAAGCATCACCAAAATCCCATGCCCAAGCAGTAATTACTCCATTAGATATTGTTGATAGGTCTGTGAAATTCACACAAAAAAGTGGGCAACCTATCAAAGTGTCTGCAGAAAATGCAACTACCGGCAATGGACTTACAATTACAGGAATGATTACCGTGTCAATACATCCAGCAGTATTTGTAACAATAAGCGTTACATTGAAAGTAGTGTCGTTTAAGAAAATATGAGAAGGATTTTGCTGGTTGGAAATTGGTGAGCCATCACCAAAGTCCCAAACCCAATTGGTAACTACACCAGTTGTTGGAACGGATAAATCATTAAAAATGGTGGCTGTTCCCAAACAACTTGATATCGCATTGAAATTTGCGACAGGAACTGTATTCACAAAAACAGGAATCGTTATTAAACTAACACAACCATTTGCTGAAGTGCAAATTAATGTGACATTAAACGTTCCTGATGTAGTGTATAAATAAGTAGGGTTTTGTAAACTAGAAACATCGTTCGTTACAATTGGATTTCCAAAATTCCAAGACCAAGAAGCAATATTTCCAGATGAAATTGTTGATAGGTCAGTAAACGATGTTAATGAACCTGCGCAAACGTTTGGCGCGCTAAAGAAAACTGCAGGGCCAGGATTTATTGTGAATGACATTGTAGCCGTATCAGCACAAGGACCTGGATTTGTAATAAGGGAAACAAGGAAGGTGCCCGAATTCACAAAAGTATATATAGGATTAAGTAAATTGCTCGTATCGTTTGTTAACATTGGATCACCAAAATCCCAATGATAAACTGTTGAGTTTACAGATTGGTTTGTAAAAGACATAGGCGTATTGGTACAAACGGCTGTTGCAATAAATGCAGCAACTGATGGGATAGTTACAGAAATATTTTGCGTAATCGTTTGTGAACAACCTGCACTGGATGCAACAATTAAAGTAACCACATAATTTCCTAGAGTAGTAAAATTATGAACTGGATTTGTCAAGGACGATGTATTATTTCCAGCAGATGCTGGATCGCCAAAATTCCATGACGTAGAAGTAATGGTTGAAGGAGCTGTAGCCGTAGAAGTGCTTGTGAAATTTACCGATTGACCTGCACAAGTTTGTATGTAAGTAAACGATGGTACAGGCATCGGTGTAACTACAACCTGTATTACAATTGTATTGGTACATCCGTTACTTGCTGTTACAATTAATGTGACGTTATAAGTTCCTGCAGTAGAAAATACATGCGATGGATTCTGCAATGTTGAAGTGTTATTAGGCGCAGATGCGGGGTCACCAAAGTTCCAAGACCATCCCGTTATTATTCCTGAGGCGGTAGTAGAATTATCTATAAAAGTTGTTGAAGCTCCAACGCAAACGGTGGTATTGGTAAACGTTGCTACGAGCGAAGCAGAAGGCAGGACAACAGAAGATGCCTCTGAACAACCCGCAGAAGTTGTAACCACTACTGTGTAATTACCTGGAGGAAATCCGTTAGTTGAAATATTAAGTGTAGAGCTTGTTTGACCTACTAGGGCTACTCCATTTAAATACCATTGGTAGGTAGCGGTTGGCACAATACTACTTGTCAATACAATATTATTGGCGCACTGTGTTCCAGATTGAGAAACTGTATTAAAACTAGTAGAGGTATTTAACAACAAATTATCAAAATAGAAATACGGATAACAGCCACTTGGAGGAGTATAACTAGCAGGTAAAACACATGGCGAACCAATTACAATGCCAGTAATATTTACTGTTGGTGTAAAGGTGATTGTAATAACACCCCAATTACTAACTGGTGTATAAAGAAACTGACCAAGAATAACAAATTGAGGGGATGGCGGACAGCCGGAGCCAGCAAAAGGTAAATTAGCACAATTTGTTGTTCCATATAAAATAATATTTACAGGCCCGAATGTAATGATGCCATTATTACAAACGTTCCCCATATTATCAATTGGAGTAGATGCAATATCCATTTGAAGCGTATAGGGTGTTCCAGCTAACATGGGTGATGTTAAGCAAGCGCCAACATATTCTTGCCAACCAGGAGAAAAAATACAACCTAATATTCCATTTCCATTTGGAAATGGAACAAGTCCAGCCGCAATACAAGCAGGAAATACATAACCACAAGTATTCAAATAATCAGAAGTTGCACTGGAAGCCTGAATCCAAGATGTTGCACAATTAACCTGACTAAATGAAGTAGGACAACAATTCATTAATTCAAAAGAGGGATTCGGAATAAGAGAAGGCACCGAAGATGCACAGTTACAATCCACAAGATCATTTAAATCAACCAATCCATCATTGTCATCGTCAATACCGTTATTGCAAATTTCCTGAGCTTGTAAACTCGAAAATGCAAGAAGAAAAAATAATGAGAAAAATAATTGTTTCATAAATTGATAAATTTAAATTACCTACTTAATTTTTCTAAAGTTCCAATTAGTGTCAGAATTTCAGGAGTTGGTTGTAAGTTATAAGCTTGTTTAAGATAAAGAACTGCGTTTAAATAATCGGATTGGGTATTGTATAGGTCCGTAATCAATAAAAGCAATGTGTAATTTGACGGAAAAATACGAATTATTTCCTTAATTGTAACAATGCCATGAGCCTGTTTGTTAGCTTTAACTAGCAATTGTTTATAAAATGGCACTAGATTAGGGAAATCGGGGTTCAAACGAAGTGCTTCCTCGTAATATTTTAGTGCAAAATCGACTTGATTTTGCTTATTATAGAGGGTTGCCATATTTACTAAAATATCAATATTACCAGGTTCCAGCTGCAATGCCAATTGGTAATATTTCAAACTTTCAGGCACCCTATTACTAATAAAATAAAGTGCCCCCAAATTATTATAACAAGTTTTGTAGGTTGAATCGATTTGTAAACATCTTAAAAAACAAAGTTCTGCATTTTGAATTAGCTCGGTCCTGTAGGGAGATTCAGTATTCAAAGCAATAGCTTTTTTATAATATTGAAGTGCGGCAAGATCCTGAAGTTTTACAGAATTAACAGCAGTAGCAGCATCCTTTTTGATTAGCGTAAATTCATCTTTCCAATCTTTATTTCTTGAAATAACACTCGGAATTTGAAAAAGCAATAAAGCCACAAATAATAAAATGACTTTATAATTTATTGTCCAATGGGACTCGGTTTTCAAAATCCATTTATATTTTTCGGCGACCCTAACTATTAACAAAGCACAAGCTATACAAAAACCAACAGATCCCAGAAAAATAAATCGCTCTCCAACTATTCCTGGAATTAAAATAAATACGCCACTTATTGCCAATAGGTTAATGAGTAGTAAAAAAATTGAAAAAGAAAAAAAACGATTAGTCTTTAAAAACCGGTTAGCAAAATAAATTAGGAATGCATAAAACAAGACACCTAAGTAGGGTAAATAACTTAACCAAGTAACCGTCTCAACTTGGTTGTAACCATAGTAACAAGAAAAATCGAAAGGCCAAAGTAAGAGGAAAAAGTAAAATAGGGAATTGGCAAATCCTTGCGGCACTCTTGAAAAATAACTTTGATTCCAAAGTGGGTTTTCATAAAATAGAAAATCTCGTTGGTATAATTCTTTTGGTAAAAAAGCCCGTTGCCAAAATTTTATACTTACAAAAACCACTAGAAAACAAAAGAGTGTAAATAAAATTTGTTTGTAATTAATTTTATTTTTTTGCGACAACAACAAATACAATACAGGAACAAGTGCGACATAAATATAAAATGATTGCTTGGTAAGAAATCCGGCAAATGCCAATACTATTGCTAAAATAATTCGATACAACTTTTTATCTTCAAAATAGTTCAGAATTTGAATTAACATTCCCATCCCAAAAACACCAACCAATAATTCATCGCGCGATTTGATATTATCAATAACTTCAGTATGTATAGGGTGAACAATAAATAAAATAATTCCCAAGAAAATAACTAATGGAGGAACATCTGAAAAAGTTTTCAATAAAAATAAAAGCAACAACAAGCTAAACAGTGCAAAAAGCAAGATACTTATGCAATGACTTACATGTGGATTTGTTCCAAAAATAGCATATTCAATCGCAAAGGTTAAAAGCAGAACAGGCCGAAACTCATAGTTATATTGTTTTTCCTTGAACGAGTAGGAAGTAAATAGCTTCCCAATTCCTTCCAATCCACCTTGTGTTAATTGATTTTCCTGATTGACCAAATGGTCATCTAAAGCATACCGATTTTGAATCCCATTGCCATAGATTAAAAACGAAATTAGAAATAGTAATAAAGCGTACTTATAAGTTGGAATTCGTAATGGGAAACTGTTCATTACTATTTTAAATTGCTATGCAATGTTACGAATTACGAATTCATTTTAATTGCTTGCTAATTTTTACGAGAACTTATTTAATAAGAGTAACGGTTCCAACGAGATTGTGTTTTTTATAAAGCACATCGGTAATGTTCACTCTCCATACATAAACATCAATTTGCGCAACCTCTCCTGCGGTACCTAAAACTGTTCCATCCCAGGCCTGACTAATATCCTTTGTAGTAAAGATTAGATTTCCCCAACGGTCAAATATCCAAATCTGAAACTCGGTAATACCATAGCCAGAACCAAAGAAACCATCGTTCTTACCATCGTCATTCGGTGTAAATGCAGTTGGTATGTAAAAGGCGAAATCGGGCTCCACAATAACTTGAACCAGCGTATCATCAGAACAACCGTACTGATTAGTTACTGTTAATGTAACATTGTAAACAGAACCAAACTCTGACGTATAATTATATTGTGGATTTTGAATTATTGAAGTGTCTGACAAAGTAGCCAGGTCTCCAAAATTCCATTGCCATGAAATTGGATTACCCTGTGTTAAATCAGTAAAGGATACAATTGGTGCTAAAATTGAAGTTACGTATGGTACTGCCAAAAAGCTAGCTGTTGGTGAAGGATAAACAGTAATCATGTTAGGAATTACAAATGTTGTAATACAACCACCATTAGAAATTGCAGACAACGTAACTGTGAATAATCCTGCAGTGCTGTAACAATGGGTTGGATTTTGTAGCGTAGATAAAGCACTGTTGTCACCAAAATCCCAACTCCAACCAACTATATTTCCTGTTACAATACTTGACTGATCAATAAACGTTACACATAAAGGTGAACAGCCCGCAAAAGTATCAGCAGAAAAAGCTGTTATTGGTAATGGATTGATGATGACAGGGAAATTAATGGTATCAATACATCCAGCAGTATTCGTAACGATCAGTGTGGTATTAAAAGTGGAATCATTAGGGAAAATATGCGATGGGTTTTGTTGGGTTGATACTGGCGAACCGTCACCAAAGTTCCACGACCAATTTGTAATTACACCGGTCGTGGGTACAGACACATCATTCAAAATGGTGGGAGAACCCAAGCAGGTAGGAACCGAAGTAAAGTTTGCAACAGGCAAAGTATTTACAAAAATAGGGATAGTAGCAAAATTCACACAGCCATTTGAGGAAACACAAATCAAGGTAACATTAAAAGTTCCAGAAGTAGTATATTGATAGGTGGTGTTAAGCAAAGTTGATGTATCGGTAGTTGATGTTGGATTACCAAAATTCCAAGCATAAGCCGTAATTGTACCAGATGAAATTGTAGATTGATTGGTAAAGTTGGTAATGTTTCCAAAACAAACGCTTGGTGCTGTAAATGCAACTACTGGCAATGGCCAAACAGTAACTACAACTACTGAGGTATCGGAACACGGACCTGGATCAGTTATGAGGGTTACGGAATAGGTTCCTGCAGTAGTGTAAGTAAATGATGGATTAGCAAGTGAACTGGTATCATTCAAAGCAGGAGTACCAAAATTCCATGAATATACAGTAGCATTAATAGATTGATTGGTAAATTGCATTAATGCGTTCTGACAAACCGTTGTAGCAGTAAATAATGCAGTTGGTGGAGGAATAACAGTAATGACATGAGATATGCTGTGCGTACAGCCGCTATTGGTAGTTACCACCAAAGTAACCGTATAAGTACCTGTTGTTGTAAAAGTATGTGAAGGATTTAGCAGTGTGGAAGTATCATTAGTCAAGGAAGAAGGATCACCAAAATTCCAGTAATTTACAGTGATGGTTGATGGCGAAACAACGTTTGATGTATTGGTGAAATTGGTAAGATTATAATTACAAAATTGAGTTGAAGTAAAGGAAGCTACTGGTATAGGATCAACCGTAATTGTTTGACTTATTGAATCAACACAGCCGGCCGCGCTGGTTGCAATGAGTTGAACTGGATAGGTACCATAACCTGGGAAACCAAAGGATGGGTTTTGTAGAACTGAACTCCCAGAACCAAAATTCCAACTATAAGTAACCCCACCCACAGTTGTGTTATTAAACAACGTCATAGATCCAGCACAGACATTGGCAGCAATAAATGAAGGGACAGGAAGCGGTTCGACTGTTACAATTTGAGTTGCCGTTGCGGTGCAACCTCCTGAATCGGCCACAACCAAGGTGACCGTGTAAATACCCGGAAGGGCATAAGTATGCGGCGGTGGATTTTGAACATTACTCGTAGTGGCGTCACCAAAATTCCAAGTGTAAATACAATTTGGAGCAGACTGGTTAAGATAGGTGGTAGCATAACCTTCGCACACCGTAGTTGCAGTAAAGGATGCTGTTGGATTTGGTGTTACGTAAATATTAAATGTGCTATTGACACAAGCAGAAACATAGGAAATAACTGCGCTTGCTGTAGGACCAATGGGTGTAAATGAAGGTATGTTACCAACACCAAAAGCAGGTAAACCAATTGCAGGATTACTGTTTGTCCATACAGTATTGGGTGGTACTACAATTGGAGACGTAGTAACCCCATCGCACACATTAATATTGGACAAAAAGTTTGAATTGCAAGGAATCAAAAAAGGTACTGTTAGTGGATACATACCACAAGCATCGGTAGTAAATACTGTATTTCCACTAATAACTGTAAAGGAAATTGGAACACCACAAGGTAATCCGACATAATCAAAAATTACCCAGTTATTATATGTATTTGCCTGGCCAGGACAAGCTGCAGCCACAATAATTGGAGTGCTACATCCAGGGAGATTTGCTAAAGTTGTGGCGTAAACTGCACTTTGAGGTGATGCAGTTTGGGTAGAAACTACATTATTTACTGTCAACGAAATAGTCATGGAAGTAGAATTTATACTTTCATACCCATGCCAATGCTCAAAAAATATTCTTAAGTTACCGTTGCAGCTAACACAATATGCCACCTGTACACTGTGTGCAGAAACAGATGTAAATAAACCAGTAAGCAATGAAATGGAAACAAGAAGAACTAAATAGTACTTTTTTATCATAAGATTAATTATTAAGCATTATGGTTTATTAATCAAAACCGTACAGTCCTAATAGAGACAAATATATGTAATAAATACTTCCAAAAACAATATAATTTTACCCAGTTGATAAGCTATTAATAATATCATAATTTATTAACTTTCAAAGGAGGCCCAATCAATCCCCTTTTTGAGGTATTTCAAAGTTTCAGATTCAGCAGATTTTTCCGCATAAATCTCATTATAAAACCAATTTGCTTGTTCAGGCAGACTCATCAAAATTGATTCTACCCGCCCACTTGTTTCCAATCCAAACTTTGTTCCCTTGTCGTAAACGAGGTTGAATTCAACGTATCGCCCACGACGAATCAATTGCCAACGTTTTTGAGCTGCAGTAAATTCCAGCAAGCGTTTGTTGCGCATAAAATGCAGATAAATTGGCGCAAATGAATCTCCCAGATGCATCAAGAAATCAAAAAGTTTTTGTTTCCCAATTGAATCGTTTGCCGTTAATCGATCAAAAAATATACCACCAATCCCACGCGTTTCAGTTCGATGAGCTATGAAAAAATAATCATCGGCCCATTTCTTAAATTTTGGATAATAAGATAGATCAAACTGATCACAAGTTCCTTTTAGCTGGGTATGAAACCACCTGGCATCAGCAACATCTACATAATGTGGAGTGAGATCAATACCACCACCAAACCAATAATCGCCATTTGCTAATTCAAAATAGCGGACATTCATGTGAATGATTGGCAACAGTGGACTAATGGGGTGAATAACGATAGATACACCGGTTGCAAAAAATACAGCATCGTCAATTTTTAATTCTTTTTTGATGGAATTGGGTAACTCACCATGAACAGCAGAAAAATTAACTCCTCCTTTTTCAATCACAGCACCCTGTTGAAGAATGCGAGTGACGCCTCCTCCTCCACCATCTCTGTTCCAATTTTCAGTTGAAAATTTGCCAACTCCATCCTCATTTTCTAAAGCCGTACATATACTTTGTTGAAGTTGGAGTAACCGGTCAGTAACAATTTCTTTAGTTAACATAATCTTAGCAAAAAAAATACAAAATGAATTTTAGATTACCTTATTCGATTTCCTCTAATTGATAATCTAAAACATGAACAAAGTGAACATTTCGATTTTCAAAACCACTTGCTGCCTCGCTGACATAAAAATCGAAGTCCTGTTGAAGTCCTTGACCTTTTATTGAAGGTAATTTTTGATAAAAATCAATCCCATATACATTTAGAGAATTGAAAAAAAACATCCCCACATCATAACCTAAAAAAGTGGATTCACACGGATCACCATGAAAAAAATAATCATACTTATTCAAAAATCGTTGAACAGCAATACTTGAATCGTAATCAATAAACAAAGGTGCAACAAAATGAAATTTTAACGTTTGCAAATATTCTAAATCAATATTTCCAAATCTCATCCAACTAGATAGGCCATGCACTTCAATTAAATAGTGATCAGAAAGCGTATGAAGCTGTCGCATCGCATCAGCAACATACGATTCATTTGAAGAAGAAAAAACAAGAATGTTTTTTTTGCCTTTTACAAATAATGATTCAACACCTCCTATTCCATTTGACAACTTAACCGAATCATTTCCATCTGAAAAAATAATTTTAGTAAGACTGTTACGAAGTGTAACTGCTGCTATTTTTTCCTTCTCAGTTCCAGTAGAAATTACAATTATATTTTCTGATTTACAATGCGAACCAAGATACAATGCAAGTTGCTCCAATTGAGAACTTAAGGAAGGCATCACTTTTATTGCAGTTGGTTTTTTAAATAATACACGATTAGCAGGTGAAAATGGAGAAACAATAGCAATGTGATGGTTGTTTGCCCAACTACTCACAGGTATGAATGGTGCCGGACTAAATGGACCGATGATTAAATCCGTTTTTGAAAATTGTGGCTGATCTAATACTAGCTGAACCTTTAAAGAATCTGTTTCATCAACATCATAAACAAAAAGTTTTATTTTTACTCCTAATTTCGACATCGAATCGATAGCAAGTAATATCCCTTCGTAAAACTGAATCGCTATTTCACTTTTTTTAGGAAAAATAGTATTTTTTTTCTTGATTTCTGAAGGATTGATTTGATCCACATTCGACAAATCCAAAGGCAACAGGAGTGCTACATTATATTCAACCTTTTTAATTCCTTTGTACATGGTATCGATTCCTAATTTTATTTCCGTAGGAATCACAACAGTTGGAACATCCTTTTTAGCAATTCGTTTACCTGGTATTTTTAGCACCTGCCCTTTTTTCAAGCCCTCTTTAGAAAACGGATTTAAGTTAAGAATAGCAAGCTCCGTTGTCCCATATAATTTAGCAATGGAATAAATATTTTGTCCAGCTTCCACAATATGATTAAACGAATTTGTATCCGCTAAATTCGCAGTTATCGTTTTTGGTTTTTCAAAAGGAATTTTCAAAACTTGGCCTGGCTTGATCCCATTTAAAGCATCTGGATTTTCAAACACAATGTCGTTTACTGAAAGCGAATAAACTTTTGAAATTGCATAAAGCGTTTGCCCCTTCCCAACAATGTGCAAATAATACTTTTTACCATAAACAACTTCCGTGTTTGTCGATTTTTTAAAATCCCCTGATTGTGCAAAAACAGAAAAAGAAGGGAAAATAAATATCAAAAAAAGTGACAAAAATTGTCGCTTTTTAAAACACAAACTAGTTTGAAAAAAGAATTTAAAATTTGTGCTATTCATGTTCAAAAAACAAATTTAAGATTGCAATATACGATACCTCGTACAATTTATTTTATTCCCATTCAATTGTTGCTGGTGGTTTAGAGCTGATATCGTACACCACCCGATTTATTCCTTTTACTTTATTAATAATTTCATTCGATATTTTACCTAAAAATTCATAAGGCAAATGACACCAATCTGCGGTCATTCCATCCGTGGAAGAAACGGCCCGAAGTGCAACAGCATTTTCGTACGTTCGCTCATCGCCCATTACCCCAACACTTTGTACAGGAAGAAGAATGACGCCCGCCTGCCAAACCGTTTTATATAAATCATGTTTTTTCAAACCTTCAATAAATATACTATCTGCCTCTTGCAAAATACGTACCTTTTCTTCAGTTACATCGCCTACTATCCGAATTCCAAGCCCAGGACCAGGAAATGGATGACGATGTAATATGTTGTGCGCAAGGCCTAAAGCATCACCAACACGACGAACTTCATCCTTAAACAAAAGTCGTAAGGGTTCCACAACCTGCATTTTCATTGTTGCTGGAAGCCCACCTACATTATGATGTGACTTAATAGTTTGCGAAGGTCCACCTTGAGAAATAGATTCTATAACATCGGGATAAATGGTGCCTTGACCGAGCCACTTTACATCGGAAATTTCCTTCGCCTCCTGATCAAATACCTCTATAAAAATTCGGCCAATTATTTTTCGTTTGGTCTCAGGATCTGAAATTCCTTTTAATTCAGAAAAGAAACGCTTGCTGGCATCTACCCCTTTTACATTCAAGCCCATGTGCTGGTAAGAATCCAATACCGTAGCGAATTCATCTTTACGCAGCAATCCATTATCAACAAAAATGCAATACAGATTTTTACCAATAGCTTTATGAAGTAACAATGCCGCAACAGAGGAATCAACACCGCCCGACAGCCCCATTACTACTTTATCTGCACCTAATTTTGACTTCAATCCTTCAACAGTGTCTTGAACAAATGAGACCGGCGTCCAATCTTGCTTGCAAGCACAAATTCCAACAATAAAATTCTTTAATAATAATCCTCCATCAGTTGAATGATAAACTTCTGGATGAAATTGAATTCCCCAAGTTCGCTCATCGTCTACTGCATAACCAGCAAATTTCACATCAGCAGTAGATGCAATTGCTTTGAATGAATCAGGGATTTTTGTAATGGTATCGCCATGCGACATCCAAACCTGTGAATTAACTGCAATCCCCTTCAACAACTCATCTTCGCTCGATACGAAAGAAAGATTTGCGCGACCATATTCACGATTTTTAGAAGGTAAAACTTCCCCCCCATCCTGTGAAGCCAGTAATTGAGCACCGTAACAAACTCCAAGTAGCGGCACTTTCTTTCGGTAAGCTGAGAGATTAGGGTTCGGGGCATTAGAATCGTTTACTGAGTATGGACTTCCAGAAAGTATAATCCCTTTAACAGTCGAATTAAGCGCGGGCAATTTATTAAATGGATGTATTTCACAATACACGTTAAGCTCCCTGATGCGACGGGCAATCAACTGTGTGTATTGCGAACCGAAATCGAGGATCAAAATGGTTTCATGCATGCAACAAAGATAGAAAAAGTGACGGCAGCACATTGCATCCTAATCCGTAATTCCTAAAGCAAGCAAAATAGCAATGAAAAAAAAATAAATTTATGTTTTTCGTTCCACAAAAAAATAAAAATAGGCCTTGAATTCAATTAGTTTGAAAACCTCATCTAATTATTAAAATGCAAGAAGAATTTCTAATTTTAGTTGATAAAAATGATAAAGAATGGCTAAAAATAGTATTCTGAAGGTGCAAAAACAGATGGAAAAATAATTTATTTTCTTTCCCCTACAACTAATTCAATCAACTCATCCTTCTTCCAATATTTTTTCGCAAGATTGCGTAACTCCTCAGCTGTGATGTTACGAATAGTTGCAACATACCGATCGTAATACTCATACCCCAATCCGTAACCAAGAATACCTTTTAATCGTTCGCCAATTGCAAATGGTCCGTCGGTGCTTCGTAGAAATACTCCAA
>Ga0209107_10001263_pt1 | contig 14147 bp, 17 predicted proteins | sample LakErihyJuly2011_2_FD_187460 | JGI IMG/M metagenome (GOLD analysis project Ga0209107, IMG submission 187460) | Freshwater microbial communities from dead zone in Lake Erie, Canada - CCB hypolimnion July 2011 (SPAdes) (version 2) | ecosystem: Environmental > Aquatic > Freshwater > Lentic >... | reverse complement strand
GTACTCCGCTGATAAAAAAATCAATGGCGCCGCATCCTGGTTTATAGAGATGCTCGCTATTGCTGGCACCACCGACTGCTTGGTTCACATTTTCTGGCCTGTTGCCGCTGGTGACAATGACTGGCTTGTTACCGAATTGGGCTCTGGCTTTCTCAATGAAAACGCACAATTCAGTGCAGATGTCACATTGCGCTTGGTTAGCGAATCGCCTGCGCTCTTCATTAACGCAAACCTCGCCGTAAGTGATATGCGGTGTAACGAACGCAGCAAAAGGCGACGCCGGGGTAAAACGCGGCGCTGATTGCTTGCCGATAAATAGCTCTACTTCGGCAGCGCGACGGCGTGTCAGCCCTAGCAGAGGCTTGCCGTTTGCCTTATCCCACTTAGGCAGCTCTTGCGGGATCACAACCTGCGCTGACTCGCCTGCATTAAGCCGGCGGCGCAGCGTGGATTCTTCTACAGCGCCACCACCTACGTTGTATAGCCAGCTAAGCAATGCAGCTTGCTGGTTGCCGCCATAGTTTTTAGCTGCTGGGATAAGCGTATAAAGCTGCGCTGCAAAGCGTTCCACGTTGTCGCGGAGCATGGTGTCAGCAGTGACCTGGCTGATCTTGTCGCCTTGCCTGACGGGGCGCCCGTCAATTTGTGTATTGCCCCAGCCGATAGTCCAGATGCCAACGGGGTCAGCGTATGCGACTAGGTGGCACCCCTCGAACTCTTTAATGATGCGAAGCGCTGGTGCTAGATAAATGGGATCTGGTTGCTTACCAGCTTGGCTCCATGTCTTAAACCATGGCTGATCCCTATTAAAGAGATCAGGCACGCGCTTTAATAACTCAGCTTCTAATTCAACGATCGCCGCCATTTGATGCGGCGTACCTTGACGGTAGTAGCGGAATAGGTCGCTGGGCCTGACGTTGCTCATCGCTTGATGATGTTACGGATGGCCGCCTTGACGGGGTCGTACAGGCCCAGCACAGCGCTGACTTGGGTGGCGGTAGCAATGCCGCCAATCTTCTCTTCGATGACATCAGTGACCACTGCCTGCACCTCAAGCGGCTTGGCGTGATCTACAAGCATGGAAGGCAGCTCCATGTCAAGTTTGGCGAAGATCGCTGGTAGCTCCCGGCGGAGTGCGCGATCCACCGCAAGCTTGAGCAGCGTGCGGCCTAGCTCTAGTGCGATGGTGCGGAAGATGCTGGTCATTTCAGAAGCTCCACGCGAAGGCGTTGGATGGGTACGTCAGGTAACGCCCCACCTTTAACATCACTGTATCTGTACTTGCGGCCTTGCAGATCAATGATGTCCTCAGGGCCAAAATTCTTGATCACTACCTGCTGAAGGTGATTTAGCGGGTGGCATTGAATGCCATGCTTTTCGGAGCACTTAGCTACGTCGATTTTATTTGTAAAAGTAAAAACATCAGGGGCGTTGTCTTTACCAAAATCAACTGATCCAGTAGCACGCTTGCTGATGATGACACCTTGTGAGCCAAAGGTCAGCGTGTCAGGCCCGGTGGAACCAATGAATCGCCAGGAGGTGTAGATACCGCGATCAAGGTGGAAGCCAAGGACCTTAGCTTTTGTTTCGCCTGCAGCTTGCATGTCGTCCCGCTTGCGTTGCGGGGTAGTGCGCATCTCTAGTCCCATGAGATGACTGCTTGGTGCATTGGCTTGGATCTTGACGATGCTTCCGTTCCTATTGGTATCAAGCGCGAACGTTGAATACCCACGTTGCGTTGCATTCAATGCGTTCCAGTTGAGTGCAACGGTGAGGATGGGCAAGATAGCGGCGGCTGGTGCTGGCATGATCGTTAGGGTTTAGTTGGGACAAGGAGACCACCGATCCAGCCGGCGGCGGCACCAACCGCTGCACTGATTGCGCTGGATTGCGCATCACATGCAGATGGTGTGCGAACGCGGCAAGCTGCTAGGTCAATGCTACTGATGATGATGCCTGTTGCTAGTAAGCCCACTAGGCAGCGGAGGAGATAGCTGCGTTCGTTGGGTGAGGTGGTCATCTGCCTTCAAGCTTGCTGACTCGCTGCTCAACTGAGTTAAGGCGGCCGAAGAACTCCTTTCTTTCTTCACGGAGATCCAGGTGCATTACCTCCAGTTGCGTGGCAATGTGTTCAACGGCGCTTGTCAGCCGCACCACAGCTTCTTGCTGGCTTTGAGCGCGGCTTGATCTTCCCATCGAGCCCATTGCCGCCCAAGATAACGACGCTCCCGCGACTGCTGCAAAGATTTCAATCATCGCGGCAGTGGGCTACTTATGTATCTTAGCGACCTTGGCCGCGACCAAGCTTCCGGCCATGGCTGGGTTTACTACGAGCGCCATTGCCTTGCCGGGTGAGCTTAGGCTTACCCGGTAGGTGCTGCAGTGGTGCAGTGCCGGTTTTGCTGCGGACGGTCATTAGTCGTCATCGCGGGTGTTGATGGCTACCAGGCAATAGTCAAGCGTCATGCCTGTTAGCCATGCAAAGACGATTGCTAGAGCCACTAGATCGCCACCCAGTCGCCTGTTGACTCATCCCACTGATACCGCTCGCCATCATCTGGCATAGTCACTGGTGATTCCCATAGGCAGGTGTCTTCATCTAGCACCCAGCTTGCATAGGGCTGTGGCGGGATAAATGCGTCGCGGGTTTCGTCGTAGGTGTACCCGACGCCGGCGTAGTTTTTACGGAAAGCATTGGACTGATCGGGCCCAAGCTCGTTGGTGTTGGGCAGGTAGTAAACGCCGCCACGGGTGTTGTAGCTGGTCTGCCGGTAGACCTGGCCAGTGCGAGCGCTAAGCTCGGCTTCCTTGCCGTTGTCTTCATCACGACCAGCGGTAACAAAAGTGACGATGTTATTTTCGTTGAGAAGTGCAAAGTGTGCCATTAGGAGAACGTTACGGTTTCAGAAGTAGTCGACGTTGCAGTAACAGTATAAATGTTAAAGCCTGCTACAGATGTAGACAACGAGCTGGTGACACCAGCAGAGAAAGTAGCTGTGCGAGTGTCAGGAATCTTAAAGATGACAACACCAGAGCCACCGCCGCCACCTGCGTCAAGATTACCAGCACCACCGCCACCGCCACCAGTATTAACACTTCCTGCACCTGGAACGCCACTCACCTTGCCGCCAGTTCCTCCACCCCCACTACCAGCTGTATTTGCTGTTGCGTCATAAGCACCAGCCGCTCCACCACCTGCTCGTGTTACAGAGGAGCCAGTAATAGAAGAAGCAACACCGTTGCCTCCGTTGCCTCGTGTACTTCCACCAGTAGCACCAGCTGCTCCAGCGCCGCCACCACCACCACCAGAAAGAACACTAGCGTAAGAACCAGTTCGACCACCACCTGCATAACCTTGATTTGCGGTGGCAGTACCTCCAGCTAATGTTGATCCAGTGCCGCTATCACCTGCGCCACCGCCAGAACCTCCAGCTTGCCCTGGATTTCCCCCTGATGCAAGCCAAGTACCGCCACCACCACCACCAACGGAAGTAATAGTTGAGAAAACACTATTGCTCCCCTGATTTCCATTTGTTGCTGAAGGGACAGCAGCGGATCCCGCACCAACAGTAACGGTATATGCAGTTCCAAGTGTTAAAGAAAGAGTGGATTCAGCAGATGCACCACCTCCAGATGTTCCTGCAGAAGTGCGATAACCGCCGGCACCACCACCACCCGCTTGGTATCCACCCGCTCCACCACCACCACCTGCAATAACCAGGAAGTCAACAGTTAGTTGCAAAAATGGCCAAATACTTTGGCTTCGTGCTAGCAATACTTCATTTAATGCCCATACACCAGAAGCGACTGATGTAGTAGGCGTATTGATGACGCCAATAATTCCACCGTTACTCATACTGTAATCTCCAGTGCGCTAAGCGTTACTTCTAGGTCACTAGCTGCAGAAGCCGTGGCCCTGATCTTCTGCGACTGCTTAAGGATCACCTTGTTGGCGATCACCTCAAGCGAAGCATCAGCAGGCACTGTGATCGTGCTGGCCAAAGTGCTCAATACTGCGTTGCTGCCATCGGTGACTGTGATGGTAATGGCGGCATTGTTGGTGCCGTCCACGTTGGCAACCAAGCAGCTCAGCACAATGGCGCGATCAGATGCATTGCCGGTAGGCGCTTGGTAGATGTCGGTGGCGCTGGTTGAAGTCAGCTTGACGCTGGCGTTGTTGAAAGTTTCAGCCATGGTGTCAGGATAGCGCGATTACAAGGCCAAGGCTTACGCCGCCGCCAGCCGGGGTACTGAAGCTCAGCGTACCCGAGCCATTGGTGCTGAGTACCTGCCCTGTTGTGCCATCTGTTGCGGGTAGCGTCCATGTAACGGACGCCGCTATCGTTGCAGGCGCTTGGAAAGCCACCCAGTTGCTGCTGTCGCTATCAGCAAACCGAAGGTCGCTCTGAGCGTTGAGAGTAACGTTATCGCCAAAGGTCTGCGCTGCGCTAAATGTTTGCGCTACGTCCAGCTTGGCGGTGTCAGCGTCGAAGGCTTGAACCGTGACGCCAATGTCACCTGAATCCAGCGCCGCAGCTGCTAAGTCGTAGGCCGCCTTCACTGATGCCGGTGTTGCTGCCTTGGTGGTGCTGGTGCTGCTGGTTGAATCCTCAAGTTGCACCGCACCTTTCTGCGTGGTGGTGCCGTCTTGAATGCTGATAGCTGGTGTGGTGCCGCCAGTGCTTGCTAGCGGGCTAGTTGCTGTGACGCTGGTGACGGTGCCACCGCTGCCGGTTGCGCTGATCGTGATGCTGCCATCGGCGTTGGTGATGGTGACGCCTGTACTGGCTGTCAGCGTTGCCTTGGCCAGCGTGCCATCGGTCTTGCCGATCAGCAGTTGACCGTTGCTGTATGTGGTTTGACCAGTGCCGCCGTATGCCGTGCCGATCGTGGTGCCATTCCAGACGCCCGTGGCGATGGTGCCAACGCTGGTCAGGCTGGAGCCAGTGACACCAGAGCCCAGCGAAGTGGCATCAAGCACCTTGGTGCCAGCGATGCGGTATTCCTTGGCGCTGGTGATGTTGACATGCTCGCTCAGCGTCCACGCGTCTGTTGCATCAATCCAGTTAATGGTCTTATCAGTGGTGCCTTTAAGCGTGATGCCGCCGCCGTCGGCAGTCACATCGGTTGGCGTGGTGACCTTGCCGATTTCAATGTTCTTGTCTTCGATCGCCAGGTTGGTGGTGTCGATCGTGGTGGTAGTGCCGTTGACGGTTAGGTCACCCTGGATGATGACGTTGTTATCGAACGTTGCGGCACTCGTAACATCCAGCGTGCCAGGAATATCAATGTTGCTAGCCCACTCCACACCAGTGCCAGCCGCGTCAGTTTGCAGCAGTTGCCGAGGGGTGCCATCAGCCAACTTGCTGACGGCAATCTCAGCCGTGGCGCTGATGTCAACATTAACGATTGGATATGCGCTTAACTGGCTGCCAGGCATATAAGCCAATGCAGTCCATGCCGCACTACCGGTGCCAACCTTCCACTTATTGGTATCTGACTCAATGCCGATTTCACCTGCCAGCAGCGTTGGGTTGACGCTGGTCCAATTTGCAGCAGTATCCCGCCGTTGCTTTTGTAGCGCTGTAAGGGTGATGCTCATTGGGATCCACCAGAATCGATGATGTATTCTCGCACTGGAAGCAGAGCAGCGCTTAGCCCATCATAGATGTAGTCAACGACTGGAGGTGGCGGTGGGCTGGGTCCCGGCCCCGGGCTGGGTCCCGCGCCCCCGCCTGGCAGTTCAATATCAACATCGCCTAGCGCAATTGGTATAGACTCAAGCTCAACCTGAACGGTAAACTTGTCAAACGATGTATCTGTAATCGTAATCGCAGACGCATATCGCCATACAAAATTACTAACTAATGGAACCGGCGGAGTGACGTGATCACCCCAGACATTGGCCGATAGATAAAAAATATCAAATGTTCCTTGACGTTCGATGTAGTGATCTTTAAGCAGCAGCATTTGCGCTCTGCTTGAATTTTCAAATGACATGCTGAGCGATTGACCAATAAACCTATTGCCGCGCCTAAATCCTGATGTCTTGCCGCTTAAACTACTTTGAAATACAGACGGCAAATTACCCGGCACATAAAGGCGAGTGGTCGGCGCTAATGAAGGGAAAGTGCTCATGGGTAGATAATTGCGCTTTGCAGCGTTACTTCTAGGCTAAAGCGCCCCGGTACTGTTGGCGCTACTGAAAATGTTCCTGCATATCGCCATTCATAATCAACGCTGCTAACTGGCACGGTTGTATAGCCAGACCAGATAATCTCTGGCAGCGGAAATGACAATAAGGTGCCTTGCTGCACCTCGTAGTGATCATAGATTAAGTACACATCTGACTCGCTAATGCTGTTATATGTAAGTGTTAGCAGCTGATCTACGCGCTTTGTGCCTTGCAAAAACCTTACATTTACGCCGCTAACTGCGGTGTATTCCAGCTGCGGTGTATTGCCGAGGCCTAATGTTCTACCGTTTGGCTTTAATGCAGGGAAGGTAGCCATCAGAGCACGCGGAATGAACCGTTGATGATTGAGTTGCTGATCTCCGCGATGTCGCTGCTGCTCACCGGGAAATGCTCTGCTTCAATCGTACTGCCGCCATCGGTGCCGTATGTGATGCCAGTGATTTGATACCACTCGATTTCGGTGCGGTTGTCGCCGCTTGATGAGATGCGCTGCCGCTGAATCTTGATGATGTCAGTTGGCTTGAGGCCAGTGGTGATTAGCGCTGTTTGAAAGCCGATGCTATGGGTTGAGAACTTACGCTTGGCTAATTCGTACTTGGCGTAGATTACTGCGTGCTCAGGGGTGACGCAGAAATCTGTCATGTCAAATTGCTCTATTGGTGCATCAAGTGCTGTGGTAGTGAATGACACTTGCTTGGTGCGTTGGATGCCAATTTCGCTTGGGTTTGATTCACGCCACAGCATTGTTGCAATAAAATCCTGCCGCTCTGATACTGCATAAAAAGACTTGTTGAAGCTGCCAGGCGAGATCTCATCTTCGGTAAATGTAGCCGCTGGTGTTAATGCGGTTAGCTTGATTGCATTACCGGTTAGCGGTAGCAGCGGCTCGAAGCGATACTGCCCACCGAATGATAAAAATGAAAGCAAAAAATAAGGCGCCAATGCTGACGCGATGTCAATGATATTAACGGTTTCCTCTAGGACGCCATTGAAAAACAAATCATATTCATCACAGAATGCTGCGATGCTAGTCAGGTTGCCGATAAAAATTGGTGATGCAATATCAGACGTTGCAGCGCCATCAGCTTGCTTGTAGATGGTGAATAAGTACATTACCAAATCTACAAGCTGGTTGCTGCTTTGCTTTAGGTATACGCCACCCACTAAGCCTAAGCTGTATTTATCAACCCTGACGCCGTTTCCGTAAAAGATAAACAGCTGTTTGGTTGTTGTAGGAAATGAGCCCTCGGATGGCGGGTCATAGATGTCGCCTGTAACCCGTAGGAATGTAATGTCTGCGTAGGCAGAGTTATCAGCTGTAGGTGTGGATTCTGGATCGGGGTATGGGGTGTAAATGTATTCATCTTGAATGCCAAATAATTCCCCAGTACTTGCGGGAAGTGATGGATTGTATTGAGTGTCTACTTCGGTAACCGTAAGAAGATAAATCGCCCGCGATCCTGGCGTTAGCCCTAGGGCGGTGTTAAAAGCATTAGAAGTGGGTGCAAGGTATCCAGCATTCCCTACGGCATCCACAATGTACCCTACAGCACGACCGCCGCCGGTTACTACGTTAAAATTGAATATATATTCCACCCCTGGTGCTTGGCCCGTAAATGTTTGCCATGCAGTAGTTACATCTTCGCCTGTGTCTGAATTAAACACCTTGATAGTAGCTAAGTAAACTGTATTGGTGGTGTCGCCGGTCCCGCGCGTTATTTGTCTAACTCCCAGGTATAGGCCAACTCGGTCAGAAAGAAGTGAAGATTCGCTTCCGACTTCTGCACTAAACAGCGGGCTAAGATACGAAAATGTTTCAATTCCGCAAAACAAGGCAGCGCCGCCAATTGGACAGACGCTCGGCGCTGCTGCGAGACTGGCAGCTGTTGCGTAATCATGAATCAGAGCAATGTCTTGATTATTCAAAAATTTTAAGCTGCGCGTACCTACATATGTTCGATGCTTGGCAGGAGTGCCAACTATTTCGCCTTGGCTTATTGGGTACATAAACCTGCCTTTAAAGTTTTTGCTGGCAGTTTTCACCAGCGACGGTTGCACCCATGTGCCGCCGATGCCGGTGTCAGCGCGTCTACAGAATACGATTGGGATAGTTTCCCCTGGCGTGCCGATACGCTGCGCTTTATCAATATCAGATGATGGCTTCTTGCTTGTTAATGGCGACTCGTCTAGCCTAGCGGCTGCGCGTGCTGGCCTAGATTTGTTTTGCCGCTCGGCACCGTATCTTGGCGATAAAGTAAAAACTTGTTTTTCGCTAGCTTGTAGCGAAATTGCGGGAATGTCGTAAGCAGGAAGGTCGTAAGCAGGAAGGTCGTAAGCGGTAATTTCCATCTCAATCCACCTCCATGGGGCAGTTGCAGAAAATTCTACTAACAATCGAAGGTGAAACTAAAAACGTACCACCATTAATTTTTTCAACGCATAATTTACAACCATCAGGCGCTGTGTAGATCCGCTTATTATCGCAAATGGTAAGCGTTACATTTTCATGACAGCTGCCATCGCTGCAGGTTACGGTCAAGTTTTGAGCGATTACTTGTTCCATCATTGCGAGATAAACCGTCCCATCAGGTCTGACGTTATCTTACGAGTTGGCACCTGCCCCCGTTGCTTATCAATTGCTGGATTGACTGCCCAGGAAACAGCCGTATCACTAATCGCCGCCGATTCAATGCTGCCAATGTAGCGGCTAATAATCTCTGCGCTGCTGGCATCAAATGAATCCTCGCCTACATCCTGCACGATCAGGCTTGCGATTACAAGTGAGCCGCCACCTACCGCTTCCTCGGTCAGGTCTACTACATCACCAATTGCAGCAATGTCTACGGTGAGTTGATTTATCGAGCCAGCATCAACAGAGCTGAATCCATCAACATCAAACGCTAGGTACAGGTAGGTGCCTGCAACGTCGCTGTCGATGCTAAATGTTTGCGCTTCTTGATAGAAGTTTTGCCACTGCCGCGTTGGTGCACGTTTGCCAGTGATCGGATCACGCACGTTGGTGCGGTCTGAGTAGTACTCAAGGAAGCACATGATATCGTAATTATCCATTAGGGCAGCCCTACTGCGCGACGTGTGCCGCGATCATTGCGCATCATGTTAATTGTCTGCTGCACGCCAGATTGTACAGCACGGCTTAGGTCTTGGGTGGTGACGTAGTTCTGGCCGTTCATCTGCGTGACGGGCCCTGTTTGGATGCTGATTGTAGGTGTTGTCGCGCCACCACCACCACTAGGTATTGCAGATGACCCACGAGCGCCTGACAGGTAGTTAGCGGCAAATCCTGCTGCTTTTGACTCCGGAATAATGAATTCATTCTCGTTACCCTCCCCTATCAATCCCAGGGTGGGTTTAGTAACGATGCCTCCTTTCGCAAATGCTTGGAATCCACCTTGCCAATACGCCCCGCTTGCGGCGGCTTTCACTTGTACGGTCTTACCACCACCACCACCACCACCTCTAGCCTGCAATGCGTTAAGCCGTGCCTGCGCATTGGCTGCATTGTGAATCGCCGTAGCAGCTTTCTCGGCGTTATTTGCGACGCTGATAAAGTTATTGGCTGCACTTACCGCATTATCTGCTACCCGTCTAGTGTCATTTGCAAGAGCATCGGTGCTTCGTGCGCTGTTTACTAATTCAGTTGATAGCTTAACTGCATTAGCTTGACTTAATCCAATGTTATCACTTGTTAGCTTTGTTTCTAATGCAGTCTGCGCTGCTAATAGTTTGGAATCGAGTTGCGCGCCAGCAATTTGTTCTTGATATTTAGCAATTTCCTGTTGGCTTGTGGCTTGACTTTGCGTTGCAGCAACTACTTCTTCTTGCGCCCCCAATGCTTTTTTGACCGCGGCATCAATTTCTGCAAGTTTTTCTGCTTCGTCCTTATGGCCTATTACTTTAAGTTTTTGCAGCTGCCCTTCGGCTTCAATTTCTTTTAACTTATTCTGCGCTAATTGGACTTGCAGCTCAATCTTCCGCTGCTCAAGAGCAATATTCTCAAGCGCCTGGTTGTATTCGATCTTGGCAGCGTTTACAGAATTATTAAATATCTGAACTGCAATATCTAACCGCCGTTGCGCAGTCTGAGCCAATCCGTACTGCCGCTCTAGCTGCTGACCTTGCAGATCATTAATAGCTTTTTCGGCGTCGTAACGCGCTGATGTAATAGATGCGCCACGCTCTAAGCTGGCAATTTGCGCGTCTATAGCAATCTTCTGCCGGTCAAGATTTTGGATGACCTGATTAGTGCTCTCAATTAACCCTTTGTTGGCTTCTGCTGCAGTCTGGATTTGCTTTGGCAGGGAGCTTGAAGCATTAACTAATGCCATGGCACCTTTAGTCGCTTCAGCTTGCTTCGCCTTATATTCATCTATTCCGCCGCGTGCAGCTACTAAATGATTTACAAGCGCGCCGACCTGCTCAGCTATGATCCGAAAAACAGGGTCTTGACCTAATGCGGCAAATCGTTCAATCAAAAAGGCAACGATAGGAGCTAGCTTTTCAATTGCAAAGATTATCCCATTGATAGCAATTATCAAGCCGCCTTGAATTGCGTCGATGATTGTTTCAAAATTCAAGCCAGCGGTAACCTTTTTCACCGCTTCAATAATAGGACTAAGCGCTGCCAGCAACTTTGGCAAAAGTACAGCGCTAAAGTATTGCCAGCCTTCTGCAACTTTTTGGATTGCTGTTGATAAAAAGTTCATTCCCGCAACAACTGCGGGGCTAAATAGTTTGCCGATCTGGACAAACATTTCTTCTGTATTTTTTCTTAAATCGTTCATCGCTATTGTCACTGGGTCTAAGAACATGCTCAGACCACCACCTGCTGCGGCTACTCCTTGCAATGCTTTAACTACAACTTCAGCTGATATTTTGCCGTCAGCTGCCATGCCGCGAAGCTCGACTTGCGTGACTCCTAACTCTTTTGCAACCGCACCAAGTATTGATGGCATATTTTCTGCCATGCGGTTGAACTCATCACCCCGCAATGTGCCTGATCCGAGCGCCTGAGAAAGCTGCGTAAATACAGCGCCAGCTTCTGCGCTGCTAAGAGCCGCTTGCTTGCTTAATACATTAAAACCTTCATATACGCCGTTAATTTCTTTCAGCCCAAAGCCAAGTGGCCGCAATCGGCCATATACATCAGCAATGGCTTGGCTAGCTTCAGTTTGCGTTAAGCCAAATTTTTCACTTGCACTGGCTGCCATTGCAGCTACTTGTGCATTTTCGCCATATGCCGCGCTAAGTGCTTTTAACCTAGTCTCAGCTTGTGCTCTACCAAAAGCTGCTTCGGTTGCGCGGCGGAATCCTTCTACGGCCGCTGCAATCGCCGCGATAGGTCCAAGCGCAGCTGTCAATGCACCGCTTAATCCCTTGGCGCCAACTGCTAGCCCATCAGCCGCACCCTTCGCATTTTTTAATACCTGTTCGTATTGTTGTATCTGTTGCCCAGCCTTTTGATACAGCGCTCCGCCAATTTGAACAGTTGATTGAACATTGCGCAATGCTTGAATTTGCGCTTTAATCGCCTGCTCAGTATTTTTTACTTTTGCAGAAAATACACCCTGAACCGTTGAAGCCTTGGCGAAGCCGCCTTGGCTTGCTTCTACAGCAGCCTTAACAGCTTTTGCTCTATCTTCTAATGTTTTGAACGCTTCAGAGGACCCTAAGGCTCCATCTCTAATGCGCTTTAATTGTTCAGTCGCGCCTCGTGCGTCAACGTTAATAGCAACATTAGCAACAACAGACACGGCGGCTCCTCCTCCTATGGCTACAGTCTACCGTCGTCGCGCCTTACGCATGGCATCTTCCTGTTCCTGTGCTTCTACTTCATAAATGATCGCCCATAGCTGCATTTCTTCAAAGGTCATCTTGGCTGTTAGCTCAGATAGCGTATAGCCAAGATCCCGTGCAATGCGCATGGCTAAGCGTAATGGGTAATCACGCTTGACATGCTCCTTTATTTTTTTGCTTCTTCCTCAGTAGGTGTCTTGTCGCCGGTAATAACCGCCAGCATCAATGTCTGCAGGTCAGCGTCGCGCACTTCATTTTTAAGCTCTGCAATTTCACCAGCCCTGAACAATGCCAAGCCAGCTTCATCTTTTGCTTTTTGCACTAGGAGTTGCAATGCAAAGGCAGTAGCTTCTTCGCTGCCAGCATCCTTTTGTGCCTTTTCGCGCTCCGCCATCGTTAGCGGTGAGCAGTAAAGCTCAAATGTTGTGCCATCGCTTAACTCAACAGTTCTCTTGACGGGAACCAGATTAGCTGCTTTCTTAAGACGGTCTAGAGCGCGCATGTAAATAACATATCAACGCAGCTATCCTAAGGCATGAAAAAGCCCCAGTCAACCTGGGGCTAGAAATCAACAACCTTGGTCAGCTCTTGCTAAGGTCAAAGGTAGGCGCTGCACTTGGGCGGAATGCAATCTCAACGCTTTGGCCGTCGTCAGGGTTAACGGTCAGGCTTGCAGAGGTGAGGATTACAGGGATCAGAATCGAGCGACTAGTGGTTTCGTTGACAGTACCGCTTGCAATGATCCGATCAATGTAAAGCTTCATCTGTGCGCCAGCCTGCGTGCGCTGGATCACGTCCTCGATCATACGGCTAGCCAGGTTGGTGTCGTCATCGGTGGTGTACACAGTGGCGGAACCTTCGCCATCTGCAAAGCCGGTGATGTATGACCGGAACGGTGCGTACTGACCAACATCTTGGCCGATGGTGGTAACGTCGATCTCCTCGCGGGTGATCTCAAAGCTCCATTCGCGCACTTCGCCTACAGCCGCAGGAGCGGTGTAGGTGATGCTGGCGAAGTTGGCACCGAAGCCAGTAGGCAGCGCAGTTGCAGTGGCAGCAGTGCCGCCAGCAGTGGTGCTGATGGTCATGATGCCAGTACTGGCAACATAGGTCTTGACGAAGTAGGCGCCAGCAGCAATTGCGTTAGTGACCGTGGCGCCAGCGGGGTAAGCCAAGGTTACGGGATCATTGACCTTGAAGCCCAGGTAGCTGCCGACGGTAATATTGCTGGCACTGGCCGGAAATGCGCTAGCAGCTAGGGCCGTAACGCTAGTGCCAGCGGGGGAGTAATAAAGCGCGCCGGATGTACCGGACAGAACGGTTGCCATTGTTGTGAACGGTATTGGCTAGTGACAGTGTAACTACTGCAAGTAGGCCTCAAAGGTAATCGTCAGCTGCGTTTGGAAATACGCCACCGCCAATGCAGAAGAAGCGCTGGCGCCTGATTCCAGCACTCCCGCTCCAACTTGCGCTGGCCCAGACGCTGCATCAAAGATGATGCCTGATACGGTCTGCCGATCAAACAGATCCTTGAGCCGCTCTGCGATGGTGTAGTTGGCGGCAGCGCCATTACCGATGGGCGTAAAGACGTTCAGCGTTACGGTGCCCGTTTGGCGGTTGTAGCCGACGCTTCCGGTTGGTAGCAGCGTGGCATATGTGTTATCACCAAACCGCAGCTGCGCTTGCACCCATGGCGTGTTGTTGGGCGGCGTGAATGGCACATTGCCGTAAGCCACTGGGTACGCCGGGTTGACTGCCATCTGCGTGGCGATGCGCCCTTCAATGGCTGCGCGGACGTCGTTATAGGTTGCGGTCATGACTCCCTGCCGATCTTGGCTGCTGCTGTGATTACCCTACCCTGCACGTCCTTAGCGGCACCCTGCACCCATCCGCCACGCCCACCCTGAGCGCCTTCTGTCTGCTTGCTAGTGCCCCTAGCTAGCGGCTCCGCATATGGCAGGTTGTTGTGAACTGAGTAGACGTTGCCGATGCGCTCTTGCTGATAGTTCATCTTGCGCAGCGGAAACATCGGTCCAGCAGGTGGGCTAGTTTTGTCGCGGCCAAGATTACTTGGTGATTGCTGCGGGCCTGCATCATATGACCCGGCTGCATTCTCACCCACCTGCCAGCTTGCGCG